>Ga0265294_10002088_pt1 | contig 26400 bp, 24 predicted proteins | sample MunlanPumphouse3_FD_192504 | JGI IMG/M metagenome (GOLD analysis project Ga0265294, IMG submission 192504) | Groundwater microbial communities from a municipal landfill in Southern Ontario, Canada - Pumphouse #3 | ecosystem: Environmental > Aquatic > Deep subsurface > Groundwater | place... | reverse complement strand
CAAGACACCGGAAGAGTTATTCGAGGCCGAGCTGGACGCGATTTACGCTCTATAGCTATTTCACAACAGATTTTCAAGGTACGAGGGACTATGTCAACTTATTATTGCAATTGAGGAAACAAAAAAAACGAAAATTCATCCGACAAATAATAACCGGGGAGGTATTCCCCGGTTTTGTTATTTTATAAAGGCAAGCAATTGACTATCCATGCCATATATGTTATTATAGCGTCATAATTCATATAACAAATTGTACGTTATAATAACATTCGAAAGGAGTGCGTATTGATGAAACCGCTTACATACAGCAAATTTATTATGGACAGCATTGCAGCTATTCCATTTGGGCAGCCATTTGAAACCGGCATCATAGCGCTTGCTTTGGCTCAGGCTTATGCCCTTCCTATCGACAGAGCCAAGCTCATTACCAACGTCAACTTGAAACGCTTGGCAGACAGAGGCGCGATCGACCGCTTCCGAAAGGGCGTCTATTATCGTTCCCAACAGACGGTTTTCGGCAAAGCGCGTCCAAGTGAAGATATACTGGAAGCACACCTTCTTACCCGCGCGGGCGATCAAATTATCGGATACGAAACGGGACTGTTTCTTATGAATAAATTAGGTATCACCACGCTTGTGCCCAAGAAACGGGAAATCGTCACCAATGCTTATCGCAGAGACGTCAGCGACCAATACACCACAGTAAGGAAGCCTGTCGTTGCGGTCAACGCGGATAATTATCGTTATTTGCAGCTTCTTGATATGGTAAGAGATCTTTCCAAAACGCCTGTTGATGCACAGGACCCCAAGGATCTGCTCCGCGCCTTCGCAAAAAATAACGGGTTGAATACCATGGAAGCTTTAACCTATGCCAAAAAGTACTACCCCAAAAGAACATGGGGCAGCTTGGTAGACCTGCTGGTGAGAGGAAATGAATATGAATCTGCATAGCGACCAAGACGCTTTTCGTGCATTACTTTCGGCAATATCAGGAAAGACAAAAATTAGAGAAGACATTATAGAGAAAGACTATTACATTACATTGCTTCTTTCTGAACTTGCTTTATGGCAAAAGGAATTGCCCGCCTATTTCAAAGGTGGTACAGCAGTATATAAGGCTATTGGAAGTTTAAAGCGGTTCTCGGAAGATATCGATTTGACGGTGGAGGTGAATGACTGCTCAAAATCAATGGGTAAAAAACGACTCGAAGCGGCTGCAAATGCCTACACTGCTTTGTCTAGGACAAAAGATAAAGCCAAGGAAAGCAACACAAAAGGCAGCATCACCAGCGTTTATGAATATCAGCCGGTTACTGTGATCGATGCGGATGACGCTCTTCAGCGATTTGGCCATGTAAAAGTCGAAGCGACCTCTTTTACAGTAAGCGAACCGGTGGAAGCACTAATAATCGAACCGTTGCTCTATTCAGAGGCAAGTGTTGATCAGCAGGCTATTCTCTACAGTCAATACGAGGTGTTTCCTTTTTCAATAATGACCATCAGAATGGAACGCATTTTCGCAGATAAAATTTTTGCGGCTGAATTCTATTATCAACGAAAAATGATGTTTGATGTAGCAAAGCATTTGTATGACCTGGCCATTATGACGAAAACGGAGAGAATCTCTGCTCTATTCAATCGGCGAGACGAATTCATAAAAATGCTCCAATATAAAAGGCGCGAGGAACTAAGCAGAATCGGAAGTGATTTGGCAGAAAAATCTTTTAAGGACTTTCAGTTTTTTAAAGCTTTTGATAGCGATGTTGTCCTGCAGAACGCTTTCCGCGAGATGCAAAGAGTGTATGTTTTTAACGATGCAGACATTATTTCGTTTGAGGAAGGGGTCAGAGAGATTAATAAAATACATAAAGTGCTGTTGACATTGGAGTTTGGAAGGTGATGATATAGCATTCCAACTCTTGCATTCTTGCGTGATTTCCTATATATTTACAATAAAGATAAAAAATCTTAGGAGATTGAAGTGAATTACCTTCGAAAAATCAAACGAGCATCAGGGAACATCCGTCCCGGTATTAAGCAAATAGGAATAGCAGCACTTGCAATCCTTCTCGTTTTTTCTTCTGTTGTCCCAGTGGCGGTAGCAGAAACAGAAGAGACGATCACATTGTTTTCGGATGTAAGCTTGGATTACTGGGCATTTGAGCCGATCTATAAGCTGGTAAGTGCCGAAGTGTTAACCGGGTATCCGGACGGAACCTTTCTTCCGTCTGCTAAGATTACCAGAGCGGAAATATCCGCTATGCTGTGCCGAGGTTTTGACGTAGAGCCGGTAGACGCGACAAGCAAATTTACAGATACAGGTGCTGCAGCATGGGCTGAAAAATATATTAATCCATTAACAGATGAAGGCATATTTTTAGGAGTTGGAAAAAATTTATTTGATCCAAATTCAAACATAACAAATGCAGAAGTTGCTAAATTAATGGTTAGATTAATAGAAAGATTTAATCCAGAAGCAGAATTAATTAATACTACACCAATTTTTAGTGATGAAGAAGAAATAGCAGATTGGGCAAAAGATTCAGCGAAAAAAGCAATAGAATATGGCGTAATGAGCGCTACAATGGATAATAAATTCAATCCAAAAGAAGTATTAACTAGAGACAAATTAGCAGATATAATACTAAAAACAATGGAAACAATATACGAAAAAGAATATGGTATTAAAACAATAGTAGAATATGGATATGGAGATTGGATAAGATTAGAAGGAATAATAGAAAAAGAAACACAATATTGTGATAACATAACAAAAAGATGCATAATTGCATATGGTTATGGTGAACATTTATATAACCCGATAGAAAACAATCCAAATGCAAAATGGACTAGATGGTATTCTGCAATTTGGTCTAGTAATCAAAAATATCAAGAGGAATTAGAAAAAAATGGAATTGTTTATAATGAAGAAGGAAAAGTTATAATGAAATTAGAAACAAAAGAAGGACCAAAAGGGTCTTTGTATAGAGTATTTGAAGATAAGTACACACTTCAAATTACTTATTATGAAATAAGAGAAAAAAATATAGAAAAAATTGTATATCCCGGCACGATGTAACGAAAAGAAAAAACGAGTCTGATGTAATAAGGCGTAAAGCCACAAAAACCCTGTAATTGAAAGGGTTATCACTCATAGGGACAGTAATTGAACCGAGGGGTAACCGGTGCGGAGCAGCAGAAGAAGCAGAAGCCTTTCATAGAGAGGGCATCTGCTTTTTCTATTTCTAGAGTACATTCAATGGTATCAGATGAAATAGAGTCATCTACGGAAAATGAACCGGTATCTGCGAACGCAAGAAAGCAGATACCGGTTCATTTTGTTGGATTCGGTGGGGGATGTAAGGTTCCACGACTCCAGTCATCCGTCCTGAGTTTTATTTTCTGCTTAACACAGGAACATTGAGGTCCGCCGTCAATCCAAAGTGATTTCAATGAAGCTCTTCGGTATTACCGATGCTTTCGGCTCCGGTCGCCGTTCCTTGCGGAGCAAACACGCCATCATTGCGCTCTGTTAGTACGATGCGGCACTCTTCGCCCAGCTTGAAATAGTGGCGGAATCGGGGTGTCCCTATTCATCGGTCAATGGTAAAACATCCTCATCAAACAACAATTTAACCACTTTGGAAATGATTTCTAAAGACACTCATGACATTTACCTTCTTCCATTTCAAGTTTCCTCTAAATAGACGATATCTTTTCCTCCAAAATTTTTTTCAAAATCCTTCGGCAGTTGATTCCGATGACAATATAGCGTCAGCTTGGGACAGTTTACAAAAGGTCTTTCCTGAATCATTGTAACAGAACTGGGAATCCTGATTTCATGCAGTTTCGGACAATTTGCAAATGCATTATTAAGCAGAGCGCCCGTTCGATTAAGATTAACCGTTTCTATAACGCTTGCGCCTTTCGCAAATGAGGAATTTCCGATAATCTGCACCTCGTCTGGTAGTTTAATGTCAGGGTTGTTTCCAAGGTAATCCCTCAGCAGCCCGTGTTCAATTTGAAAATCGCCAATAAGTTCTATCTCATCTGACGGCGGTTCGCTTATGGTGGTTGTGTATTCCTTGGCAGAAACTGCAGGTCCGGATGATATCGCCGATACTATTGATTCCTGCATGCCATATCCGTCTTTTTGCTTTACCCCCAACCGCTCAAATGCAGAGGTATACTTGTATAGATACTCCTCGTTGGTCATGTTGTACTTAAGGATGGCCTGCTTCGCTCCGATTTGCAGCTTTATCCCTGCCCGCAAAGTGGTTTCCTGCAAATGAATCGCGATAAACGGCTTCTTCTCGTCAATGGCATAGTTGATTTCATTCAGCACGTTGGGCGAGATCGCTGACGCGGGTGTGATGAACACTACAAACAAACTGCATTTTTCCAAGGAGTCCGCAATTTCATCCGTCCATTCATTCCCCGGAGAAATGCCCTCGTCATACCAGACATTGTATCCGCTTTTATTGAAATTCTTAATTTCCGCAAACACCTTTGCAGCATCCACATGAGCATAACTGATAAAGATATACGGCTCATTACCATGATAAGCCGGGAATGGCATTCTTCCCATACCGCTCACAAGTATTGACTTCGGTGTTTCCTGTTTTTTGAACTTGTCGAACAATCCCATATCCGTTACCCTCCGTTGAAAAAAAGTGGTCTTTGACGCCCTGCAGATTATTTTAAAGAATATACCCTTCAGTCCTCTGCTTTTACAACCGCCATGCCAATTTTTTGTAACAATCTCGGAATGTTTTCAACCGGGTCTCGATCGAGTTGCTTAATATCCTCCGGCAGCCTGCCGTAGGGTATGAGATAGGGCGTAAGCTTTTGATTTGTATCCGCTGATTTCCCCAACACCCAGCCGGTGGATTTTCTCTCGGCAACCCATGCCTCATGCTCAAGTTCAGCGAGGCTTTCCACATATTCCTTCGGAATTTCCATGACAGGATTTGAAGCCTGTGCGAGTGGCCGTATCGTAAAGCCCATCAAGCGGAGCTTTTCAGAAATATCCATTGCCTGACGCAAATTGGAGTATTTCAGCGAGTCTGGGAGTATATCAAAGCTCGGATATTTGAGCGGTCTATCAGGATAGCGTTCCCGCTGCTTTTCATTGTACAAGTCATGAATCGAACAGGCAAGAGCCTCCAAGTCCTCCAGCTTCGGACGCGGAGCCAGTTTTTCTTTTACCTGAGGCAACGCATTGCTTGAGACGGATTTAGAATGAACCACTGTAGCTTCAAATACTTCTTCCATAGAAAGCAGCCTAAACAGCAACTTTTTCTTTTCACGGCAAAAATCGGCGGACATGGACCCACCATGCGTTATGTAAGTCATGTTCAGCTTTTCATTGGTGAGGTCAAGCCTTGCCTCCGCCGCAAAAGTGCGGAGCTTATCTTTTATGCCATAGGCTTCGCGGTTCCATTCCTGAAGCTCATCACACAGAATCAGCAAATATGCAAGAGGGTGTGTTTCCGGTGAAAGAGCACCAAGATTGAACGGTTTATTCTGCATCATATTCTTATAGCAATTGTGCAGAAGAATTGCACTGGCGCTGTCAAGCACAGGCCAGAAGAAATATTCTGGCTTGAACTTTGCCGATTGAATAAGATACCCATACCACTTCAGCACAATGATGGCACTAAAATACCCGTGGTCAATAAACCCATAGCGGGCCATCACATTGATAAAATCGTCCAAGGCGAATTTTATCGCCTTTAAGTCCACCCCCAGGGATGTATGCAACTTGTGGGCAAGCAGATCGACCGGCTTGAGTGTGTCGATATATATACTGTCTTCATAACGGCTCCGATAACATTCTGTAAAAATGCGTTTTGGGATGACTTCATGGATGCGGTTGAGCTCGTCGAAATCGGAAAATGAAAGCTGCACGTTGACCTTTTTACCTGTACCGTCCACATCCGTAGCAAAGTCCACAAATTTGTTAATTTGCCGCCCGACGATCTCAATAGGATAACCCACATCATGGAACAGGGAGGCAAGCCCCCAGCGGTAGAAAAACTCTTCGTTTTTCGTATCGTAAGCGTCAGGGTAATTATTCTGATTCGTAACTGTCTTGCAAAAAGATGCGCGGTATCTTCCGTTTTGCGCGTAGATGCACAAGCCGAGGATGAACACATTTACCGAATGAATATAATGGTCTCGCTGTTTGTCAATCAGCACGGCTGCATTTTCTTCGTAATTTTTCAGCACGTCCAAAAGATCGATAAATGGATTGGATTCTCCCTTAAGGGCAATTCGGTAGATGTCAAAAAACGTGCGGTAGACTGCGAAGGCCGTGTCCTTTGTTTCATGGTCAAGGAATTCCAAAATTGCCTGCCTGATGAATATCTTATAACAGTGTCCGCGCTCTAAATCCTCAAAGACCTCAAGCTCGCTGAAAAAACGTTCTACATATGTTTTCATATCATTCATTGGTTTACCCTCCGCCTGCATATGCTTCATCAAATTATCCTACGCACCGGACGTGAAAGTAATTCGTCTCCACCTTCAATCCACCGTGCCTTTTCCGCCACAAACAGGGCAACTTTTCCAGCGGCTCTTGGGTATTTGCTGCCACCGCCCATTGACCATAACCTGATTGAAATACTGCTCGTTATAACCACCGGCTCCTCCGCATTCGGGACAACGGTGTACCCCATCGGTGACGACCTGGCCGGAACCACTCGGTGTACTTTGCTCAAGTATACTGCTGTCAACCCCTACGAGGCCGGAGGTATTTACATCCACGACAATATCGGTATCCAGTGTTGCCGCCGAGCGGTCGGTGCTGAAATCCACGATGCTGTTGTCGGAAAGCTGCATGAGAAGAAAGCTGGGGACATAAAGCGCCCCGTCGATTACAACAGGTACGGTATCGGCGTCCACGGCGGAAATCGTTTTTGTGCCGTAGGTCAGCGTAGACGAATCCGCAAATACCCGGATGATATTGCTGTTGATGACCGTTACAAGGGCGCTGTAATCATCATTGGTAAGACACGCGACGCCAAGAAAATTCAAAACGTCTTCCATGGGATAGTATCCGCCGTTGGGTTCTTCCGCAAGCGTGAATGGGTAGTTTTCAGTTTCAACTTCCGTCCCGTTGATGACCAACCTGTAACGGGTGCGCCCCTCGCCGTCCTCAAAGGGGAACGGGGTGCCAGCCTCTGGTTCGTCGGTCTGTGAAAGGATAACCGCCTGTGCGGGCGTTTCCTCCACAGACGCTGACGGTTCGTTTTCTATTATGCCCGTCGGATGCCCCTCATCTGAAGTCGGCTCAGAACCACCGCCCGTCTGCCCGCAGGCACACAGAGCGACACAGAAAGCAATAAATAAGCAAAGCATCCCTATTCTTTTCATAGAAGCAATCCTTTCCCCATACCATTCTATCGTAACGGTGCTTTCACCCCCTTATCTGAACGAGATAAGGCTCATTTTTTTCCTTTTGACATCTTCTTTTCAATGAGCTCTGCCTGCTTTTTCTCCCAGAGCGGCTTGAGCTGCTTTGGGGCGATGATATAGGCGATGATGTACAGGACTGCCAACACCGAAACGACGACAAACAGTGCCGTATCCTCCGGCTCGAACTGTCCGATAACTGCCATGATATCCATAAATACGATTGCCATGCAACCTACAAAAAACAGAAACCAGACAGGCCCGCGCATAAAACCTTTCTTACCGATCCATACAAACATGATTTATTTCTCCTTTTTCTTTCTGCCCCTCAGGAATGAAACCGGCGAAACGACGTTTCCCGCCCCCGCGGATGACGGCGCGAAAAATGCATCCGGGCGGGGAGCGATCCGCTTCGCGCAAAAAAACACTCTTTCAATAATCGAGGTAAAATTCGTGGTTAATCGAAGCGTTCCCTTAAGCGATATCGTGCGGTCCCGGCGTTGGGCTCAGATGCCGCTTTGTCAGTCGTGCCGTTACATCGCGCAAAATGGCGATTACACCCGAGCGGTTGCCGAGGCCACCCGCGCCCTGCGCCCACAGCCTGTCGAAATGTGCCTGGAATTCTCTCAGAAGTATGAGCTGGTCGGAGTGGATCATCACAGGCTCAGCCCCGCTCCAGTAGTTAATAGCCAAGTGATGATTCTGCTTAAGCTGCCAGCAGTTGTCCGAATGAAGGGTGGCAATATCGTCGAGTATCAGCAGATGAAAATTGGGAACCGTTTCAAGATAGCGGACGTAGCCGTTCAATATATCAATACAGCCCTGCGCATCCAAAAGGACAAACCCCTTATTCATAAAATACAGCCCTGGCATGCGGCAAAAACCGTCCTGAGCAATCTGATTGAGCCGGGTAAGGGAAAGTATCTCGCGGAATACCGAGCCGCCCCTTAAAGTATCGTCCATACCGGACTTGAACCGGGTGAATTCTCCGCTGCGCCAGGCGTATTCCGTTTCCTTGTGACCTTGTGCAAGCAGTATACGGTTATACGCAGCCTCAGTCATATACATGGGATTGATATTGTCCTTCACCACGTCGAGCGCACCAAGATTACAGAATTCCTGGTAGAGGATTTCAAGGATATTTCGGGAAAAGTCGTCGCCGTAGATGTTCAGCACCGGTTGGGCATAACGGGCGGTTTGATCGAAGCTTTTTTGGATATCCGCGAGGAAGGAGGGATCGCGGACGATAACCGCCACCGGCGGCGCGGTGACGCCCGGCGTTTCAGTTACCAGCATCACCGCAGTGCCAGGAATAATCAGGTGCATCTGATTTGTGACGGTTTGTGTCAATCCATGTACCACCGATAACCGAATATGTCCCGATACCAGCACGCCCATGTAGTTGTCGATCAGCGCCGACATGGCCTGCGTATCGCCGGACACACAAACGACCAAGCGGGTTTTGAACTCATTTTTTACGATCATGCGCAGCATAAGAGCAACAATATCCTCGTTTACCATCGTGGTAATCTGATCGCTGGACAAAAATATATTGACCGCACTTTTATTGGGAAGGCCAGATAAGATCGGTTCAAGCTCCAGCGCCATGTCGAGACATCCGAGCTTGACGGCGCTGTTGTCCGGCTGCACCATTGTCTGTATTTTTTTCGGTGCAAGGTTTTTTGACGTGGTCGGCGGTGAGCTGCCAAGATTACGGCGTAAATTCTCGCCGTCTGAAGCCAGCCACATGATCAGATTTTGCTTGGTGCGGTACACGGAGGAAAGGTCCGTTGGCAACCCTGCGGCCTCAAACCGCGCTTTCAGCCATTCCATGTCGTGGATTCGTTTGCTGTGCGCTAGGATATACTCTGCCAATGTGTCCATCTGAAGGCTTGCGGCCCGCAGCCTGCGCCCCCCGCTGAGCCAGCGGCTGACGAGGGATGGATCAATGTCTAACGCCTGCGCCAGCTCGTTTTGCGCGATGCCGTAATAGTCAAGCACCGCTTTCAGGTTTTCTGTAGATTGGGTCATGGCGGCGCTCCTTTGCTTACGGGTTACCGCTTGCTTATACTTTTTGAATCCGGTTGAATATAGGTTGTGCGCACAAGAGCAGAATGCTGCCCCCGACGGAAATATAAAACACGTAGTTGAAAACAAAATCTGTACTGTACGGCAATTCGCTCAAGGTAACAAAGAACATAATTCCTTCCAATATGAGCGTTAGTGTCGAAAAAACAACAAGCGGAGCCTTTTTTCTAAGCATAGCGAATAAGACGGAAAGTACGGCAAATAAAACCAGAATATAACCGCTTCCAATCTCAATTAAGGTTTTAGAGAACCGCCCTCCTATCCTGCCCAGCCCCTCCGTATAATAGGGAAGAAAAACCGATGCAATCACAATGATTCCGGAAAGGACCGCAATCCAATTTATCTGCTTGTTATTACTTCTCTCATTCATAAAAAGCTCCTCAATGGGCGCCCATATCTTTAAACGCCTATTCTGGTTTTTTATCAAAACTGGGGGCGTGCCCGCCGCGCACCGGCAGGATCGGCGGGCACGCCCCTATAATGAGCCTGCATTCGTCTGCGTCTAAGGAGAATAACTTTACTGCCGGTTATCGTTAACCGTTCCGGTTCCGGTGATGGCGTCAACGTTTCCCGAAAAATATGAATTCAGGTCAATGGTACCGTTGTTTTCAATCTTGCCGGTATCGTTGAAAAGGCTTCCGCCGTTATCCACAGAAATATAGCCGTTATTTACGATATTGCCATAGTTGTAGAACTGCGTGCCCCGCTCGACCGGCAGTTTGCCGTCTGTATCCACGGTAATGGTACCGCGGTTGTAGGCATCCGTCATGCCTGAGCTGAACTCGCCGCCGCTTTTGATCATTACCGTGCCGTTATTTGTATAGCTGCCAAGCCCCCAGCCAAATAATCCGCTGATTACCATCGTGCCGTCGTTTGTAACATAGCACCCCGCCATCGAGAACTCTCCGCTGACCGTGAGTGTGACGCCCGACTTTATATAAATAAGCGTCTCCGGACCCTCCTCGCGGTCAACGAACAGTTCGCCGGATATATCCATATCGGAGCCGATCTGAATCACCGTGATATTCTCGTCCGCCACGGCGGATTGAAGCCCGTCGGGTGTGGAGACTACGGTTCCGCCGGCCTGATCAACGAACAGCTTTGCAGAGGTATATTCGGTGGAAGCAAACGTCGCCATTTCCATGAGCTTCTGCGACAAGGTCTGGCTTTGGCCTTTAAGCGTGGCTTCAAGAGCCGCCCAGGAGACGAGCGCGACGTCGGAGCGCGTAAAGTTTGCCGTATCCACGCCGTCCGGCATGACGCCAACAGACGCTGCAAGTGTTTCCGGCGCGTCCCAGGTAAAATCGCCCGCCGAATCATCGTAGCCAAGGGCGCGGAGCATAAAGGTCAGATACATATCCGAACCCGCGTTTCCGATACCGAATTCTGTCGCCGATACGCCTTTGGTCAGTCCCTTTTCATAACCGTAGCCGACGTACTTGTCCGCCCACGAAGGAACGTCGGTAAAGGGGTGCGACCAAGTTCCGTTCAGGGCCTCCGATTCCTTGCCCATCGCCCGGATCAGCATGACCAGCGCTTCGGTCCGCGTAGGGGCCCGGTCCAGGGCAAAATCCGTATCGGACACGCCTTTAAACAACCCGAGTTGCTTGAGAGCTGTCGCCTTTGTCTCCGCCTCACTTGAGCTTGCCGCATATGCCGGTATCAACATCGCAAAGACAAGGGTGAAAGCCAACATAAGGGAAAGTATACTTTTTACTGTTTTCTTCATTATTTAATCTTCCTTTCTTAGAAAATTGTCAATTTGTCATTGACAATTTTATTTTACAAAACGGTAAACAAAAAAAGGTGGGCTGGCAGCCCACCTTTTAAAATATTTCTTCTTTTATTCCTTTGTCGCCTCAAAAACCCGGTCGGCGTTCGCGAGCAGGATCGCCGCCTCGCCCTTGGTAATATCCTCCGGACGTCCCACACCGGTAAGTATCCCTGTTTCCTCCGCAAAGGCAACCGCGACCCGGACGCCGGGATAATATCCGTTGTCGTCCTTAAGACTTGAGTAGTCCGATACCTTATCCACCCAATAGATTTTCACCGCCACATAGACCATGACATCCCTGGCGACGTATTGCTCGTCTCCCATCCCCCAGGGCAGAAAGTTATTGTCGCTCTCATGAGGTGGGCCTTCTTCCGAAGGTATCGCATGTGCGTAATCGCTGTCATAGCCGTATACGTCGGTCAGGACAGTTTTCACGAAACCGATGTCCGCGTAGCTTTCCGTATCGTCAAACAGATCTGTGCCATACTTCCCGTTCATATAGGATACGGCATCGGACACCCTTTCCTCATCAGTCATTACAGCGGGGATAGAACCCTCGGAGAAGGGGTCAAAGGTCGCGTACTGATACCACTTTACCCCGCTGAAAATACACAGGACAATTACGGCAGCCGCGCAAAGAGCAATCAGCGTCTTGCGCTTTCTCTGCGATTTTGGGTTCGCCGCGAGCAGCGCCTTTTTAACCGCTTCGGCACTCGTAAAGCGTTCCTTTGGCGCAAAAGCGGTGCACTTTTTGATAATGCGCGCTAAGGGCTTATATATGTGGATGTTGGATTCCTCATGCTCGCTTTCCGTCAGCATATAACGCAGAAGGATACCAAAGGAGTAGATATCAGTGCGCGAGTCGGTCTGAGAAAAACCGTACTGTTCAGGCGGCGCATATTCCCTTGTGCCGAAAAACTGCGTATCGGCCTCCGACGCGCTGTTATATACCCGGGCTATGTCGAAATCGATGAGCACGACCTGCCCGTCGTCTTTGATGATCACATTCTGCGGTTTTATGTCTCTATGGATCACAGGCGGCTGCTGGCTATGAAGGTAGATAAGAATGTCGCAAAGTGCAATGGCTATCCCGATGATTTCCTGATTCGACGGGTGTTTTTCAGCTATATATTGATTTAAAGGCTTTCCCTCGACATATTCACGAACGATACAGATTGTGGAATCGCTTTGGAATTCATCTGAAAAGGCAGGCAAGCCATTATGGTTCAGCCCTTTTAATATGTTGCTTTCATGGACGACGGAATAGATACTTTTGTCATAGCACTTTGCTACGAAGAGCTTCTCGCCATCTTTCGGCCTGACCAGAAAGGTTTCCGTTCCATGACTGGCCGCCAGACATTCAAGCTGATCGTATTGCTCTAAAAATCCCGCGGGATAGCGCGATGTATCAAAGGCATTTTCTATATCACTAACGGCTGCTTTCACATCGTTCACTTCGTTTTCCTCCTCCGATTAATGGCAGCTTCATATCATGGAGAACATTTTGTGTTTCCACGATGGTAAAGCGGTTGTGCAGGCAGTAGGTAATCGCGGCATCCCTCTTTACCCGCGGGTACAAGGCACTCATGCCGGCATGTTTCAATAGCTCCTGCGCCGCATCCACGTCGGCCTCAAAGCCGAAGGCCAACTGCAGAACCGTATCGCGGGAAGGGTTTTTTGTCCCTTTGAAAAGCTGATGACCGAAAGAACGCTCGATATTAGCCCGCTTGATAATCCTTTCCGGAACCTCGCCGCGGTCTGCGCATAATCCCGATAGGTATTCATTGAAGGACGGCAAGCGCATTTCATCCTCGTTCTTTTCCATAAACTCTTTAATATTTGAGGTTTTGAAAAGCAGTCGAAATAAGGTGCTTGTCCGTACCCGATTGACCTGCTCAATCATGCTGTTAACCTCTCTTCTCAATGTGGAACTTTCTGGGATCGGCCGGCTTTTTAGCATTTTGGGGTATCATCCAAGAGCGCCCAAAACGCCGGATACCATCGATACGGCCGTCCTCACAGAATTTTTGCACCCGGCGTTTTGAAACATTCCAAAGTAAAGCAGCATCTTTGACCGACATAAATTCCATATCTTATGCCTCCTTATAACGCCGCAAAGGGTTCTGAATGTTTCCTTAAATATATACTCATTATATACGGTTATCCGAATATTTTCAAGAAACCTCGTTATCTATATACTCGAACAAAACAATCTTTGCGTTTTCCCTCAAACGAGCTGGAAAATTGCTTATCGTCTTGGATTTGGCGATCAGGGTCGTAAACAACAAACATAAATCCCATATCCGAAGGAGCTTTTGTCATATCAGCAGCTATCCCCTCTGTTATTTTACTCGGAGTCGTTGCGCCTCGCACATATTTTGACTCTATCAAAAGACTATCCTGCGCATGATCTGGTTTATATTCTGTGCGCCAGAATTGCAGAGAGGGATGCTCACGAGTAAATGAGCCTTGTCCCTTGAGTATAGCCTCTATTTTGTCATTGAAATCGTTTTCGCCAGTCGGCTTTTCTCTTTGAAACATGATTGGTATTGTTTCGCGAAGAAAGGCATCGATTTCTTCTATGCGGTTGATTATAGGAGACTTCTTATACTGGCGTTCAGAGATAACACCGAGTAATGAATTTTTATTGACTGGCAGGGAAAGGTCATCAAACTTGTTTCGCATTCTCGTTGCCGCATCCATCACAGACTTTCCATAGCGGCACACCAGATCATATATTTCATCCAGCTTATCGTCGGCATTTGAGCCTTGCCAATAGGCGACCAAATCGGTTACATCGTCAGGATATTTTCTCACAAAAGCATCCTGTGTTGAAATATCCTCAAGATTCGCCAGTCGCATTGTAATATAAATCCGTTGCTTTGTTTCGTTATTATCATCATCGGGGAACGAATGAATAAAGTCGTTTGCGTACTCCGCGTCATAATCGTTTAGTCCCGCCGCATACAAGGAGAACCGTCTATCAATGCATTGCGAACAACAGCCGCAATGGGGGACTTGTCCAGGCTTTTTGCGTGATGAACTGCATGAAACTGAATTCGCTATCAAGTTCAGCGAATTATACTTTCTGAATACCTCCACAATTTCAGCTTTTGTCTGATTATAGTAAGGGGCGATAATATCAAATGAGGGATTCAATAGCCTGTAGAATTTGCGAAGCAAGCCCAGGGTTTTGGGATGAGTCGTCCTGCTGGCACGGCCGTTGATTACATCGGCCTGCTTAGATAGGTTCATGCTTGTTATCCCGTTCTCATAAACATAGAATGAGTTTTTGTCATAGCAATGGCACAGTGAAAAGGCGATGGCTGAAAATAAAAATATCCGCGTCCGCTGAGTCTCGTCCTTGCTTTTCAAACCATCGTGGTTGCAACACTCGAAGCTATATTGCTTCACCCGATTACCATACTTCTTATTCAGTTCATCAACCAGCACGTTTTGCGTATGTGTTACTGTTTTACTGGACTTATGGCTCACAACGCACAATGAACGATCCAAATGCTCATTAAGACGCTGAACAGTTCCAGCTAATGAATCCAGCCCCCCAGAAAACAGTACGATATCAGTGTTCTCGGCTTCGTCAATACTCTGGTATTCACCTGTGAAAAGCGAAAGTTGCTTGTTGATAACCTCAGCAGGATTCTTATCGGATTGAGAAAAGATGAAGTTATATCCACGATCCCCGGTCATGAACGTCAAAACGTCGTTCAAAGCCTTTTTCGTTTTAGCGTCAGACCAAAAATCCAAGGCTAAAACAGGGATATGAAATTCAAATGACCGTGCCCACGACTCATTGTTTACACTTTTGCGGCTACCGCGATTTGCCATACGGTCACCGCAAAAAACATATGCTGCGATCTGCAACAAGTCAAGTATTTTTTCAGGCAGTTCATCCGCATCCCTAACAAATTTAGCGTAGCCAATGGTGATATTGGACGTAATATCCCCAATATCTCTGTGAAGCAGATTGATTTCTGCCGCCGTGCATTCACGAGTAGTGCAAAGCTCGCCACAATTAACGCGTATGACGTTAGAAGTCTGCTGGCTCATTAACCATCAGCCTCCCTTCGAAACTCCTCCCGCAGTTTGCCGAAGGACATTCTTAGGAAGCCCTCTACCTGCTTTTCAGTAGGTAGAGAGTGAACGGCATTTTTATTGAACCAACCAGCGGAAAACGACTGAACCAGCTTTGAGATTTCAAATGTATGTTCCGCAATGGCCTTTGATTGTTCCGATAATTGATGATTGAAAGCTTTTAATGTATCATAATTATCAATACTGCTTGCTGCCGCCCGCTCAATATAATATTTCAGTTGCCGTTCCGTAAAAGAAGCAAAGAAAGTACGCGAAAGCTCGCAAAAAGCCGCGCCAGTTCCCGCATCGCTCCAAATATTATCGGATTGCTCGGAAAACATTGATATTTGGTTTGTTTTATGGCGTTCTTGATAGTCAATGACGGCTTGCATTGCGGCATCTTTTGCGAGCTTGTTGATTTCAAGAGAGCCAGTCTCGGTCGTTATGTAATCCTGCGCACTTGCCATTAGGGAGAGCAACGATATTTGTGAATCAACCGTATACCCGTTTTCATTTAGAAAATCCGTTTGATTATCCAGATTAGCAGAATAGGAGAGCGTGGCTAAAAAAGACAGAGCCTTGACGACAGATTCATCAAAAGGCATTGCTTCATAGGTCTTTTTGACCGCGTTCAGAGTTCCGTTCGCAATCTGCGCTATGGAAACCTCTCCGCCGCCAAACGAAGCAAGCTGGTCTACAATCCCTTGCCATTGCTTTGTATGCGGCAAAAAGCCAATGCGTTCGTGGCCCATTGTTCAACCCTCCATTCCTAAGCCTTTTCAATTCCGCATTCACAGTGAAACTTAAGCTTCACGTTATAACAAAAGTATATTATGAGCCTTGTCAACACCTGACATAATTTGCCTATATTATACTGCACACATCGCATATTGACAATAAACTTGCGGACAAAAATCTTTCAAAAATACCTAAATTCAATTCATTTCTTCCGTTTTGTTTCATTTGCCATATAGACTTCCGCCTCGGTTTGGGGTATTGTGTGTCGCTAAGGAGGCGATACACTATGCGCAGGATGCTGGAAGAACTATACTACGGCAATATCAGTCCGAACAACAAGCAGTTCATACGGGATACCCAATTTGATAAGGCGATGCTTGTGCTTTCAGAGAACGAGGCAAAGTTGACCGGGCTGCTTGAAGGGCAGGAAAAGAAGTTGTTTCTCGACCTTGTGAATGCCCAAAGCGAGGTCAACGGAGTCACAGCGGTGGAAAGCTTTATTGAGGGCTTTCGCCTGGGGGCGAGGATTGCCATTGAAGTTATGAACGGGGAAGACGGCTGCCTGGTCGATATCGACTGAGAAAGCCGCTTTTTTATGGGCAAAGAAAAACACAGACCGAATTGGTCCGGTCTGTGCCTCGTGTTGGAGCATGAAAAAAGCAAAGCAAGCGGGATTGATGAAGCAGTATCCTTTTCGTGCTAATACGCTTGCGAATTCGTGAATCACGGCATAGTTTACAAGATAGCAAAAACGGGCAAATATCTACAAGCGATGATAGTATACTAGTCTTACATAAAGCAGGTTTCGCCTTTGACCAGAAGTGGGTCTAGTAGCGTCCATCGAACAATGCAAAGGCGTAGTCTATGAAATTTTTAATATTCCTTAAGCTTAAAACACATCTTGAGTAGTGGAACAAAAACATATTGATAAGGTCATATCAAGAGATAAAGGCAATTTGAGGCAAGCTTTGTGTCCATTTCCATCGAAAATAGGATACTGCATTTTAAAGATGGTGGAAGGTGTTTCGCATGAACATCAGGTCGCACGGCTCCGGCAGTATGAAACCGTCTTTTTCCCCGACGATCGTATGGATATTTTGATGCCTTTCCGCGATCGACTGTACGTGACTGAGCAACTCGGTGTCGACATTGATAGCAAATACTTTACCGATTTCACTGTCCACTTTCGAAAACGCGACGGTGTAATGACCGTCTTCCGAACCGATATCCGCGACCACGTCTCCGGAGTTGATTCTTAGTTATTTCAAATTCTTCCTCTCCAAATTTAAATTGCACTTTCCTTTTTATTTTTTGGTGATGACCGCTTTTGTAGTGTGGTGTAATATTTTTTCAAAAGATGCAAAATCCTATTGACAAAGTATGAAATAAACAATAGTATATGTCCAGCTAGTTAGAGGTGGCTAACTCAAAATCTTAATTATTCATTGCAAGCAGAGGAGAAATGATGATTCCATTAACACTGCTCAATTGTGGCGAACTGGGAGAGGTTCAAAAAGTGATCGGAAACGATGCAGTACGCCAACATCTGGCAAACATGGGACTGGTTGTAGGCGAAACAGTTGCAGTTGTCTGTCGTATGGATGAAAACTTGGTTCTTGCTGTAAACAAGAGTCGTATTGCATTGAATCATGAGATGGCAAAAGGAATCATGGTACATGGAGGGATTACCAATGAAAACACTCAAAGAAATTATGGCAGGAAGTACCGTCACGGTCCTGCGCATCCGTGGAGAAGGGGCAGTAAAACGTCGGATCATGGAAATGGGCATTACTAAAGATTCAACGATTTATGTCCGTAAAGTTGCACCATTAGGGGACCCGATCGAGTTGAATGTGCGAGGGTACGAGCTTTCCTTGCGAAAAGCGGATGCAGAACTGGTCATGGTAGAGTAATTTTTTTTCGCCAATAGTTAGAGGACTCTAACTATTGGCACATGAATGCATCAACAGTGTGATGCGAACAAAGGAGGTACCTATGAAAACAACGATTGCATTAGCCGGCAATCCGAACAGCGGTAAAACAACACTGTTTAACGAATTGACCGGGAGCCGTCAATATGTCGGAAACTGGCCCGGCGTAACGATAGAGAAGAAAGAGGGGAATTTAAAAGGGCATAAAGATGTCGTGATCCAGGACTTGCCGGGCACTTATTCTCTGTCACCATACACGCTGGAGGAATCCATTGCCAGAAGTTATCTGGTCAAAGAAAAACCAGATGTCATCATTAATATAATAGACGGCACCAACATAGAACGAAATCTTTTCCTGAGCACACAATTATTAGAGCTTCAAATTCCTATTGTGATCGCTGTGAACATGATGGATGTGGTCAAAAAATGCGGTGACAAAGTGGACATAGATAAGCTTTCTTCCACTTTTGGGTGCCCTGTTATTCCCATATCAGCATTGAAAGGCGAAAATGTCGATACACTTGTTCAAACGGCAATGCAGCTGGCCGTGAAAGAAATAACCGGTAGACGATTTTCTATTTTTTCAGGATCGGTTGGATATGCAATCAATTCTATTGAAGAAGCCTTGAGCCATTCGACTGATGGAGAGAATTTGAAGTGGTATGCCGTTAAACTGTTTGAACGTGATCCGGAGATCGCAGAAGAGCTTAATCTGAGTTCCGAGTTGAAAGATCAGATCGAAGGACAGATTGTAGCCTGTGAATCGGAATTGGACGATGAAGCGGAGAGCATTATTACCAACCAGCGTTACACATATATTTCAGGGATCATTCGAAGTGCAGTTCAGAGAAAAGACGGTGGGGGCATCAAGATCAGTTCTTCGGACCGAATCGACAAGGTGCTTACAAATCGTTGGCTGGCACTGCCGATTTTTGGCGCAGTGATGTGGCTGGTCTATTGGGTTTCCATGGGTGCTGTAGGCGGCACTCTGAGCGAGTGGGTTAACGGTACTTTTGTGGAAGGCTGGCTCCAAGGCGGTTTAGGAAATTGGCTGGAAAGCGTCAATGCTGCACCCTGGCTCAGCGGACTTATTGTAGACGGTATCGTCGGCGGTGTTGGAGCCGTCCTTGGTTTCCTGCCTCTTGTAGTCGTTTTAATGTTTTTTTTGGCGATTCTGGAAGATGTTGGATATATGTCCCGAGTGGCGTTCATCATGGATCGCATTTTCCGAAAATTCGGTTTAAGCGGGAAAAGTTTTATCCCTATGCTGATCGGATCAGGTTGTTCCATTCCGGGCATCATGGCCAGCCGTACCATCGAACAAGAGCGAGATCGCAGAATGACTATCATTACGACCAGTTTCATTCCTTGCGGTGCAAAGCTGCCCATTATCGCCCTTTTGGCAGGCGCCTTGTTTAGCGGAAGCGGTTGGGTCGCAGTGTCGGCCTACTTTATCGGGGTATCTGCCGTAGTCCTCACTGGCATCATTCTGAAGAAAACGAAAATGTTTGCCGGAAAACCCGCTCCCTTTGTTATGGAATTACCCGCTTATCATATTCCAGGTGTAAAGAATGTGATGCGAGCCACTTGGGAACGGGGGTCCAGCTTTGTGAAACGTGCCGGTACCGTCATCCTTGTTTCATCTATTGTGCTTTGGTTTTTGCAGGGTTTCGGAATGGTCGACGGAACGATACAAATGGTCGAAGACAACAATACAAGTTTGCTTGCGGGTATAGGCAGGGTGATTTCTCCGATCTTCGCTCCCTTGGGCTTTGGTACATGGCAGGCCACAGTAGGAACTTTTACGGGCTTGATCGCCAAAGAGAATGTAGTAGCTACTTTTGGTGTGCTGTACGGTTTTTCCGAGGTGGCGGAGGATGGAATGGAGTATTGGACTGCGTTTGCAAATGATTTTACGGTACTCTCCGCTTATAGTTTTTTGATTTTCAACCTGATCTGCGCCCCATGCTTTGCTGCAATCGGTGCGATCCGGCGCGAGATGAGCAGTGCGAAGTGGACCTGGTTCGCAGTTGGATACCAAACGCTGTTTGCATATACCTTGTCCATGATTGTTTATCAATTGGGTATGCTCTTCGGATACGGCCAGTTCGGGTTTTGGACCATTGCAGCCATACTATTGTTAGGCGGATTGATCTATCTCCTGTTTCGTAAAAACAGGTACGATGAAAATTGCCTTGGCCGGCTTGAACTCGCAGCAACTCAGAGCAGAGTGTAGCCATCGGTTACATCAAAAAAAGGGGGTATATCAATGATAATCTGGCTTACACAAAATATGGTGAATATTGTTCTATCGGCAGTAATTCTTGGGGCCGTGGCGCTGCCTTATATGCTGCGTCACAGGCAACGCAAGAAGCATCCGGAACGCATCCGCAGCAAGTGCTGCGGATGCCCCTATGCGAGCAGTTGTGCAAGTTCATTGGAGAAATTGGAGGAAAATGAGGCGGCCTGTCGCTGAAAATATGATCTGACGTTCATTCAGACCTCGAAAGCGTCAATGTCTTAAGGCAGTTCCACTTCGTAAGCATTCAGGATGCTCTTGTTTAGTTCCATACGGACGGTTTTGAGTGAAAAATAGAATATGTGAACGAACTAGATTCTTATATGGGAAAGATGTTTCGTGATATTAAGATGCTGCGTTAAAGTTGTAATAGTGATGTGTGTTCTGTAAAATATTATCAACATGAAAGGAGCACACCTTGTTTATTATGTGGAACTAGCGCCGAAGCAGAGGATCATTAAGCTACATATCTAAGACGGAAGAACCTACCAGAGCCTTACCGATGAATATGGATTTTCAAATAGGGCCATCAGCCGTTGGGTAAAGCCGTAACAGGAAAATGCTGTGACCGATTCCAAGCAGGCAAAGCAACTTGCAGATATGGAAGCACTGCGACGCCTGCAAAAGGAAGTCGAAAAATTGCGAAAGGAAAATAGCTTCCTAAAAAAAGCGGCGGCGTTCTTTGCTAATGAGCAAATAGCCCGGTACCATTTTATCAACAAATATGCCGATTGCTATGGAACCAATTGGTTGTTGCAGCGTCTTGAGATTTGTCCCAACGGGTACTATAACTACGCAAGAACACCAATCAAAAACAAAAGGCTTTTGTTCTGAAAACCACTGAATAGCTTTACCATGAATCATGCGGCAAGCTAGGGTATCGATTTTATGTATCTTTTCCTTGCCAATCACAGCAAACGATATAGCTGCTGCATTATCGATCTGTTCGATTGCCGTGTCGTTGCACGTGTAAACAGCCCTCGTATCGACACGGCTTGCCATAAATACACTGACAAAAGCACTGGCAAACGCAGCAGGCGAAACCGGAATGATCATTCATTCCGATCGGGGTAGCCAGTTTACCTCCAAAGAGTTCATTGAATTTTGCCGGGAACATGGCATGATTCATAGCATGAATAAACCTGGCTGTTCTTATGACAATGCGTCCATAGAGCGATACTTCAACCCCTTGAAGGCTGAACTGATCAGCTTGAGATTCTTTGAGACGGAGACGAAACTACACGAAGAAATTACCGCTTACGCCTACGGCTGGTATAACCACCAGCGGAATCATTCTTACAATGGTGGGTTGTCGCCAGCAAAAGTGCCTCAAGCGTCACATCGCCATTACAATTTTACTTGACCAGAACATTCGCCAAGATAGCAAAGTAAAGATCCTTAAATAAAGTCGCTTTGTTTTGTATCGTACAGTAAGCTTCTGTCTTGAAATGCCAAAGCATTGATTACGTTGGCCGGCTGAAATATCTGAACAGTATAGTTCATTGATGAGGTTTGCTAGGTGACCAGTCAACCGTCGATGGTCTCTAGATTTAAAGCAGACTACGGATGAAAACCATTTGCTTAACTTAAATTTTTCATATTCTTAACATCCTTATCTTTTTGTCATAGATGATAATCGGCGGAAGCAATAAATGCTACCATCTCATGCCTCAAAGCCTTTAGCTGTGATTCCCATCTATTTCCAGTGCTATTCACCGAAAATCTGCTGTGCATATCGGACAGTATCCATTGCCGTTTCCGCCCAATGATCTGCGCCAATTTTTGTTGCATATTCTTTTGTTAGAACGGCGCCGCCTACAACGATCTTACAGTTTGGTAATCTTTCTCGCATGAGACCGATCGTATCTTTCATGGAAGGAAGCGACGTGGTCATTAACGCGCTGAGCCCTACCATGTTGGCGCCTTCAGCGGCTGCGGCCGCTACGATCGCTTCTGGTGGTACATCTTTGCCCAGATCAACAACCCTATACCCATAATTCTCAAGCAGCGTTTTAACGATATTTTTCCCGATGTCGTGGATATCGTTGCGAACGGTAGCCAGAATGATGACTGGACCTCGGATTGTTGTCACGGGCATGCTTTTCTTGATTTCATCAAAGGCACATTTGGCGGCTTGGGCACATAGGATCAGCTGTGGTAAGAAAACATCGCCGCTCTCAAAGTCCTGCCCCACCTGGTCCAGCGCCGGGAGGATTTGGCAGTTGATTAATTCCAAAGGGTCAAGCTTCGCCAGGCCCTCCTTTGCAGCCAGAACAGCAGCCTCGCATAACCCCTCTTCTATGGAGGCCCGAAGACTGAAACAGGTGTTGTCTTCTTTGTTTATTTTTTGAGGAGCCGGAGTAGACCGCCCCAAAAGATCTTCCTTTGCCTGGCGGATGTAGTGATCGCAATGGGGATCCAGCCCCATCAGCGCGCGATAATTTGTGACAGCCTGTTGGACCCGTCGCGAACAGGGATCCGCAATGACCGCGTCCACCCCTGCCGTCAGCGCCATCATGAGAAAAGCTCCGGTGATGCGGTCCCTGTCAGGAAGTCCGAAAGATACATTGGAAACCCCCAGAATGCAAGCGCATCCCAGCTGTTTTCGGATTAGCCTGACAGCTTTCAAGGCAACCGATGCAGCATCTTGATGACTGGCCACGGTCATCACCAGGGGGTCAAAAATCAAGTCTTTTAGAGGGATGCCGTAGCCCTCTGCTTGTCGGAGGATTTTTTTTGCGATTTTCAGGCGGCCTTCGGCAGTTTCAGGAATGCCGCGTTCGTCCAGTGTAAGGCAGACTGTTACACCGCCATATTTCCGGATCAGCGGGAACACCGTGCTTATACTTTGCGCGCTCCCGTTCACGGAATTCACTACGGCTTTCCCGTTATAGATCCGAAGGGCATGTTCCATGGCGGCGCTGTCAGTAGTGTCCAGTTGCAGTGGCAAGTCGCAGAACTGCTGGATCTTAGCCACGCAGTTGGCAAGCAAGGCTGGTTCGTCGGTGCCGGGTATGCCGACATTTACATCAAGCACCTGGGCGTCGCAATCTTTTTGTTTCAAGGCTTCTTTTACGGCATATTCCACATTGCCAGACAGCAGAGTTTCCTGTAACTTTTTCCTCCCCGTAGGATTGATGCGCTCTCCGATCAAAACCGGTTCTCGGCCGAAAGTCACAACTTTGGACCCAGAACAGATCGTTATGGGTAGCGAAGGATTCGGTCTGGGCACGGGAATGGGAACCACACGTTGGACTTCTCGTACCATTGCCTCGATGTGCGCCGGCGTGGTTCCGCAGCAACCGCCGATGACCGCTGCACCCTGCAGAACCGCCTGCCCCATGAAATGGGCGAACGTTTGAGGTCCCACATCGTAGACTGGGATTACATCATCGGGGTGTGGGAGTCCCGCATTGGGCTTGACGATCAGCGGTAACCCTGAAGTGGTGGTGAATTGAGGTAACAAGTTCAGCATTTGTTCCGGTCCCATGGAACAATTGGCCCCCAAGGCAGATACACCAAGGCCTTGGAGGAGAATGGCCATGACTTCTGGGGTCGCACCGCTCTGGGTCCTCCCGTTCAGTTGGTATGCGTTACTGACAAAAATGGGAAGATCGCTGTTTTCCTTCGCCGCCACAACGGCAGCTTTTGTCTCGTAGCTGTCTCCCATGGTTTCGATAAAAATGAAATCCACATCGGCCTGATTGCCGGCCTGAACGATTTCAGAAAACAGCTGGACCGCGCGCTCAAAAGAAACATCGCCTAGAGGCGCCATCAAGCGACCCAGCGGTCCGATATCCAGGGCGACGAAGCGTTCGCGCTGCCCGCCCCGAGCAAGCACCTGAGCCTCACGGGCGCAGAAAACAGCGGCTTCCACGATCTGAGCCACGGAAGGAGTTGCGCGCTTTCCGTCAAATTTTAACCCGTTGGCTCCGAAGGTATTCGTTAGAACGGCGTGGCTGCCCGCTTCATAATAGGCTTTGTGCAGCTTTACGATCTCTTCAGGATGTATGACATTCCAAGTCTCCGGAAGCTCTCCTGGACGAAGTCCGCTGCACTGGAGCATGGAACCGGTCCCGCCATCCAGGAAAAAAATCCCCTGGTTGATGCATTGATCAATTTTCATGGGTGCCCCCTCTCCGGTAACGAAGGATTTCCGAAAGGTTTTCGCAAAGCTTCACGGCAACAGAAGCATTGTTCATGGAATAGACGTGGACGGCTGTGGTGCCATTGGCTAGCAGATCGACGATCTGCTCTGTGGCATAGGCGATACCGGCCTGTTTCATAGCCGCGGCATCATTCCCGAAGCGATCTACGATATACCGGAATCGCTGGGGAAGTATCGTGCCTGACAATGCCGTGATCCGCCGGATCTGAGCGGCATTAATCACAGGCATGATGCCCGGGATGACAGGAATGTGAACGCCGGCATCTCTGAGTTTGCAGAGAAAATTATAATAAACATGGTTGTCAAAAAACATCTGCGTTGTCAAAAAGGCACAGCCCGCGTCCTGCTTTTCTTTAAGATGTTTGATGTCTTCCACCTGATTCCGGGACTCTGTGTGCATTTCGGGATAGCAGGCCCCACCGACACAAAAACCGCCGTAAGACCGGATCGTTTCCACCAGCTGACTGGCATAGCGGTACTCGCTTGGACAAGTTCCCTTGCAGGTGGCGACGGCGTCGCCGCGGAGGGCCAGAACATTTTCGATCCCCGCCTGCTTCATCAGGTCGAGCTGATGTGTGACGGCCTCTCTCGAAGCGTCGATGCAACTCAGATGAGCCAGTGCGGGTACATGGTGTTGTTGTATATGGGCTGCGATTGGGACTGTATAGTTGTCGATCCCGCGTCCGGTGCCATAAGTAATACTCATAAAGCTAGGTGATAGCTGGGCAATTTTCCCGACTTCAGCACAGATGGTTTCATAGGAATCGCTGTTTTTCGGAGTAAACACCTCAAAAGACAAAGACGGGTTGCTTGATTGTATCAATTCACTAATTTTCACAGATCTGCTCCTTTCTGTGGGTACTGTACTTCCTGATCTTCCGGAAATAAAAAATCCGGAAGCGCTGAACTCCCGGACACGGAACGAAGATCTGCGGCTGTTGCCTTACGCCTGCCGAATGGCCGAAGACAATGCAAAAACCCCGCACAAATCGTATGTCCGGGAGCAGAGCATTCGGCGGTTGCTGCTAAGTAGCAAGGTTTTTAGAAAAAATCGATTCATTGGTCTTCTTACCTAACATGCGGTTTGTTGACGGTTTCTTGTGATTATGCCCAATCACGATCCATTTGTCAAGTGGTGATTGCTCATATATTGATCCTAAAGTCCTTTACCAAATTGCAACGGACCGTACCCAAGCTGCTTGAGTTGACCCTTCGGGGACTGATGGAATTTGCGCACTTGTATTGACACTAACCTTGCAGCTGTCCATTTACTTTCCGGATAAGGTGCAATCCCATTTAGTTTAGCCGGTCGGTACGGATGGTAAAAGCACAAAATTATTGACAGCCCCTCGGGGGCTAGCACTGTATCCAATGATTTCACGATTGAATAGATCGACCAACAAGCAGGTGTAGTTCTATTTGTAATTGACTCTTACGTAAGTCAGATCACTTACGACGGCATCAAACTCCGGACGATCATTGAACTCCCGGTTGAGCACGTTGGGAATCGATGCTTCTTTGGGCTCCGACTTGTGTACCTTGTATTTGCTGGTGCTGTATACCGAATGTAGATCGTTCTCTCTCATGATCCGGCTGATCCTTCGGCGGGAAGCGAACACGCCGATCTTGTTGATCTCGACTTTGATCTTTCGGCTTCCGTACACTCTGCGGTTTCGGAGGAATGCAGTCTTGATGGCTTCGGATAATCGGCTTTCATCGGGCCTTGCAGCTGCTTCGTAATAGTAGGTGCTGCGGGCAATGCGGAGGACCTTGCACATCGCTGATATAGAGTATTTGTGGGCATTGGCCCGAACCACTTCTACTTTTGTGCGAATATCAGCGCTGCTTGTTTTAAGATGTCGTTCTCCATCTTAAGCTGCTTGTTTTCTTTTCG
>Ga0265294_10002087_pt1 | contig 26411 bp, 20 predicted proteins | sample MunlanPumphouse3_FD_192504 | JGI IMG/M metagenome (GOLD analysis project Ga0265294, IMG submission 192504) | Groundwater microbial communities from a municipal landfill in Southern Ontario, Canada - Pumphouse #3 | ecosystem: Environmental > Aquatic > Deep subsurface > Groundwater | place... | reverse complement strand
ACTTAAGGGCTTGTCTCAATTCTATAAAGAAGTTGCTAAAATTGATCGTGAGCTATACTTAGATACATTTGATTTTTATGATAATAGCCGAGATCCAAATGTGGTAGAGATTCTTACTGGTGGTATTAGTTTCTATGATAAAAGCATTGAAAAGATAGTTGAAGAATGGACTAAAAGCGGAAACGCCAGGTTAAAAAAATGTGCTCTTACAGGGTATAAACATTTAATGAGAATTAAAAACAAAGGATAGAATATGAGTTATGTTACTCCTTATGGAATGCAACAAATTCAAAAAAGAATTAATGATTTATTAACTGAACGCCCCAGTGTTTTAAAAGCTATAAGCATCGCTCGTGAAATGGGCGATTTAAGCGAAAATGCTGAATATAAGTCAGCTAAAGAAAGACAAAGACAGATCGATAATGAAGTTACTTATCTAAAGATAAAGAGCTCAAAATTAAAAGTTTTAGATCCCAAAAACATTGCTAAGGATAAAGTTAGATTTGGGGCTATCGTAGAGGCACAAGAGATTGGTTCAGAAGAGATTATTACTTATTATTTAGTGGGTAGCGATGAAACAAAATTTCCTGAAAATGATTATACTAAAATCTCAGTTGAGTCACCTATAGGGAAAAGTTTTATTGGAAAGGCAAAGAATGATATTGCAATTGTTAAAGCCCCCAAGTGCGAGAGAAAATTTAAAATTTTATCAATAAGATAAGAAATATAAAAAAGAGGTAAAAATGAAAAAAGAGAAAAAACTCATTACCTATAGTCGTAAAAATTTCTGGAAAGAAGCAGATAAGAATGATATTAAATCAGCACATGCATTTTCTAAGAAGTATATCGAATACTTGAATCAATGTAAGAATGTGCGCGAAACAGTTGCTTATACAGAAGCAGCACTTAAAGCTAAAGGATTTAAAGAAGTCCTAACTAATAAAAGTGAAAAAAAAGTATATTCGATTTTCCGTAGGAAAACTATGGCTTTTGCAATTATTGGCAACAAGCCTGTTTCTGAAGGTGTAAATATTGTGGCAGCCCACATTGATGCTCCTAAGATTGATATTAAGCAAAACCCTCTATATGAAGATGGAGCAAGCTCTTTAGGTATGGCAAAAACTCATTATTATGGTGGAATAAAAAAATACCAATGGGTTTCAACTCCTTTAGCTATCCACGGTATAGTAATTAATAAAGCTGGTGAAGTGATACAAGTTACTATTGGTGAAGATGAAAATGATCCTGTTTTCATCATCCCTGATTTACTGCCTCACTTAGCACGTAAAGTTCAAGGTACCAAGAAAATTGGTGAAGCAATTACAGCAGATAATCTTAACTTAGTTATTAGCTCAATCCCTGTTGACGACAAAGATCAAAAGGAAGCAATTAAATATCATGTTTTAGAGCTTCTAAAGGAAAAGTATGGTATTGATGAGGATGATCTTCTTTCTGCTGAATTAGAGCTGGTTCCTGTTAGTCGAGCAAGAGATATGGGTTTAGATAGATCAATGGTTATGGGATATGGACAAGATGATAGGGTATGTGCGTACACAGGTTTAAGAGCACTGTTAGACCTTAATCCAGAAGATATTGAGAGAACATCTGTAATATATTTCAGTGACAAGGAAGAGATTGGGTCTGATAGTAACACTGGGGCAAAGTCAATTTTCATTACTGACTTTGTAGGTGATCTTTTAAAACAAAATGGTGAGGATTGTGGAAGCTATAATCTTAGAAAGACATTAATGAAATCTAAAGTATTATCAGCTGATGTTAATGCTCCAATTAACCCTAACTACCCAAGCGTACATGAAAAGCTAAATGCTCCTGTATTAGGTCATGGAGTTACACTTTTGAAATATACTGGTGCAGGTGGAAAGGGTGGTAGTAATGATGCTAATGCTGAATTTAATGCAGAAGTAATCAGAATCTTCAACGATGCTAAGGTATTCTGGCAGACAGGTACTCTTGGAAAAGTCGATGAGGGTGGCGGAGGAACAATAGCAAAAATATTGGCTGAATTTGGAGCTGAAGTAATTGATTGTGGACCAAGTGTCTTAGGAATGCACTCACTTTATGAAGTAACTAGCAAAGCTGATGTATATAGTACCTATAAAGGCTATAAGGCATTTTTGCTTAAAGCATAAATTATGGACAGGGGACATTTTGATCCCAGCTGGATAAGTATGTTTTCCAGAAGCTTCCTAAAAAGGAATTTTTCAGGGTGGAGGCAGTGATGCCTCCACTCCATAATAAACAGATTGGTATTTCCAGATAGAATAAAAATAGTAAGGTGTGTAAGTAATGCGAAATTTGTTGATAGTGTTTCTGTTAATTAGTTTTTCTTTTGCAATGGCTATATCTGTTTTTCAGCAGGAAGTTGCAGATAGTTTAGTATCTCAATTAAGCCAGCAGATTAACAGTGATGACAGCTATTGTTTAATCCCTTCTGATAATCAATATTTAGATAGTTACATTATGCAACAGATAAATAAACTTGGAGCAGATATCAGAATAGATAAGTCTCTGGCTTCTAAATTAGTACATTACTCAATAACTAGTGATATCTCTTATCTTTCCAAGAGATCTTTTCTTTTTAATCGCCAAGTAAAACAAGAAAAATACAGAGGTGAAGCTAAAATTGTGGATAATGAAACTAGTCAAATAGAACACTATTGTGAATTTTCAAAGATAGAAGAATCTCCATTCAGAGATGAAAACATAACTATCTGGAAACCTGTTCTTATCTCTTTAATTACAGGAAGTCTAATCTATTCCTTGTGGTCAATAGAGTAAGCGGATATATGGAATGGGGCATTCTCGCCAGCAGCTGAAAATATGGTTTGCAGAAGATTCCATAAAAAATTAAAGGACTTCATAAATAGAGGATATAAATGAAAAAGTTATTTTTAATAATTGTAATAATCGGATTGCTTGTAGGATGCAGTAATAATCTTTATGAAAAGAAATCAGAGTCAGAAAGATTTGAAATAGCGAACAGCTTTTTTGATAAGGGTAAGTATCGCAAAGCTATCCCTATCTATGAATCAATTGTAAGCTACAAAACATCAGGCATCACGACTAATGCTCAAGCTAAGCTAGCTGAGAGTTATTACCGTATGAAGCAATATGAGAATGCGAGACTGGAATATCAATTTTTGATGCGTTACTCCTCAAACATGGCTGATTTGGAAATTGCATATTTTCGAATTGGTGAGTGTTACTGGAAAACCTCTGAACCTGCAAGCTATACTCAAGATGAGACCACTGCTGCTATTTCTTCACTTGAAGAGTATTTAACCAGATATCCAACTGGTAAGTATCGAGCTGAAGCAATTGAGATTATCAAGCAAGCTGAGTTTAAGTTGTTAGAGAAAACCTACCTGAACGGTTATACTTATTACATGCTTTCTGACTATCCTGCAGCCCTTCTTTATTTTAGTGAAGTTTTAGCAGAGGGATTTTCTAGTGAAATTGATATGAAAAGTGCCTACTACAGTGCTAAGATTTATTATGAACAAGGTAATATGGAGAGAGCAAACTCATTTAAAGAGTATCTCAAGCTTTCCTACCCAGATGAAAAACTAACTAAAAGAATAATTAAGAAGTTAAAATAATGTTTGAATTTGCTATTTTGGGTGGGGCATTTAACCCCATCCATAATGGTCATTTGTACATAGCGGATGAGATTATATCTAAGAATATAGCCCAGAAAGTTGTTTTTATGCCTAATGGTAATCATCCGTTAAAAACAACTTCTTTATTACTGCCATTTAAAGAACGTTTTCACTTGATAGAATTAGCTATAATGAATAAGCCTAATTTTGCAGTTAGTGATTTAGATTCGCCTCAATACGGAATAAATTACACTTATAATTTAATTCAAAGAATTAGCAAAAACTATTCTTTACAACAATTTACTTTTCTTATTGGCTATGATAATGCTCTTAATTTTTTGCAATGGTATAAACCTGAATGGTTATTAAATAATGTTCATTTTACCGTTGTTAACCGTAATAGTGATAATTCCGAGGCGAATGTAATTGACCAAAGGTTTAAGCTAGTCGAGATAAAACCTTATGATATCTCTTCATCAGAAATTAGAGATAAACTCCAAAGGGATCAAGATGTTACAGGGCTTGTTCCCAAACAAACAATTGATCAGTTAATGATCTATTGGAAGAAACTTAAATTATCTTCCCACCATTGATCAGGGATTGTTAATCTCTCTGTCATATTGGAAGTTGTAAAATAATACCTAACAATCTGTTCTTTCACTTGTTCCAGTTCATCTTGCTTAACGTGAACTCTACCACTAAGCATATCTCCTAAGAACTTAAAAAAGTTCTCAACTTCATGTACAGTAACTACTTTGATGTAGATACATTCTTTATTAGAAAACATTGCAATATTGTTATTTAATGAAAAATCAACAATTATTGGCTTAACCCAGCTTGAATCAATTTTACTTTGTACTTCCTTAAGTTTCTCAGTTTGATTAATCAAGAAAATACCATAGTCGTAAATTGGAGGATATTTACTAACTCTTACTGTCTGCAAAGTATCATTGATATCGACAACTAAGGTAGCATCATAATTCTTAGTATTAAAAAATGATTCACTGATAGAATAGAAATACTCCTCTTCAATAATATCTCCAGTGGTCGAATATATAAACAAATTACTTCTCTTTTCTCTTTTTTGTTCTTTAATAATTCTCATTGCAGGAAGGAGATGAGTAACATCTTTGGGCTCATTGTCGTGATATATTCTGGTTGGAATATGGTGTGCTTCAACATTATATTTGTTAGGGATAGCGTTATTAATATTTTGCGAAGCTATAGAGACAATTCCATCATTATAGTAAAGATCATTAAAAAGTGTAGTTATTTCAATATCTTGTGGCCTTACTGATTTAAAGGATTTTAGTTTTTCCATTTGTAAAACTTGATGGACAAATTGTTCATCACTGGAAAGTTGATTAATTTCTGAAGGAGTATTTATAGTGCTGAAGATACAAAGTGTTTTAATGTTGCTGGGAAATTCTTTTTGATTTAGTTTATTAAGTTCTTTACTTCCAGGAGCTAAAGCAGGGGTAACATTTCTTCTATTCTCTTTCCAAATTTTAGAGATGCCAGTTATGAGATTATCAGGTCTTTTTACTAATCCAGTCATAACCCCAATAAGTGTAGTAAGTTTGGTGTCGCTATTGCCTAAGTAAGATCCAAGATTTGGGGTTCCAATCGTTACTAATCCTTTGATATTACGATTTAAATTTGTGGTTATGTAACATCTAGCGGCTAAGCCACCCATAGAGTGGCCAACTAAATAGTAGTTGATATTATCATCTGGGAAGAGCTCTAAAACTTGCTTAATCTGAAGGGCTTGTTGTTGAAAATCATGCTGAAAACCGGAAGCAAAATTTATGGTAAAAACTAAATTGTCTGAAGCTAATAGGTCATTTAATTTTCCTTCTAACTCTGGAGTAACAACAAAATCATCACTAGTAAATAAACTTTCAGAAATATAGAAATTACCGCCATAAGAGAATTCGCTTTTCTTAAACTCCTTAGAATTTAATAAGTAATTCCAATGATAATTGGAACTGAAAAGACCGTGTAATAGAAAATAAATATTTTTTTCTGTCGCCTTTAGACAAGAAATCGATAGCAATAAGAAAAGCAATATTAGCTTATTTTTCATAGTTATGATCCTTATTATGTAAAGATAGGGTAATTTTTACTTTTAGCATCTTTTTATTTATAATGCTAATCTTCTAATTCTTTTCTTTTCCCTTCTTTCACTTTTTCTATCTCTTTATCTAAAAAAATATAAATTCGTGTAAAGCTCTCTTTACTTTAGTTATTTCTCCCAATCTATGATCAAATCTCTTTTCAACAAAGGGACAATAGAGTGTAGTGCCGAGATTAAGTCTTCCAATTTGTCTCGATAAAGTTCTCCACTCCATTCTTCCATAAAAGTCTTTTTAAATTCAATAGCTAAAGAGAAGACCTTACCAGGAAACTGGCGATGCAGGTGTCTTGACATTGTTCCACCAGGGTATTTTATATCTATTCTACAATCTAATTTTTCGCCTTCATAGATGTTCTCCTGGAACTTTCTTTGAATCTTATAGATTGACTCTAAATAAGTTCTAGGCATATTAGTAGTTCCTAAGATAATTTGTGGATTTTTATCAACACTATCAAAAGGTTTTCCTGGACCTAAACGGCGATGATTATAGGCATGAACATCTAATATTATAGCATACCCAAAGGATTTGATAGTCTCTGTAATTGCATTATCTAATCTGCGATAAAAATCATCATATTCAGCTAAGGATTGTTCGATTTCCTGTTCAGTTAGCTTACGCTTCCATACTTCTAAACCCCAACAGTCGTCAGGAGTCTTGTATATCGCTCTCTCTCTTGCTCTATTTAGTTCTACTTCAAAGCGAGACGTATCGACCACAATTTTATTTTCAAAAGATTGAATAATAATGTCAGTAAAAGGGTCTTCTTCTCTTTTTCTATCTGCTTCACTAATTATCAGATTCTCTCTTAACTCTGGCCTTATATAGTGTCCGTTATGTATGGCTGTAGCTATGATAGGAGAAGAGTATCTTAATTCAAACAAGGCATTTAACATCTATTTTCCTTCTGATGTTTTTAAGTATTGCTCAGCACAAGCCCTTGCCATCCTTCTTATTTTACCAATGTAATTTGCTCGTTCAGTAACTGATATTACTCCACGAGCATCTAATAAGTTGAAACTATGAGAGCATTTTAGTAGGTAATCATAGGCTGGATATACAAGATTTTTTTCAACTAATCTGTGGCATTCAGATTCACATTCTGTGAATCCTTTAAAAAGCATATCTACATTGGCTTCATCAAAATCAAAGTAGGAGTATTCAAATTCACGTTGATAGAAGATTTCACCATAAGTAGTTTGGTCATTCCATTTCAAATCACGATAATCTTCTACGCCTTGGATATACATAGCTAGTCTTTCTAAACCATAAGTTAACTCTACACTGATAGGAAAAACATCCAATCCCCCAATTTGTTGAAAATAAGTAAACTGACTGATTTCCATACCATCTAACCACACTTCCCAGCCAAGTCCCCAAGCTCCCAAAGTTGGTGATTCCCAATCATCTTCTACAAACCTTATATCGTGTTCTGCGATTTTAATCCCTATTGCTTCCAAACTTTTAAGGTAAAGCTCTTGGATATTATCTGGAGAAGGTTTTATGATAACTTGAAATTGATAATAGTGTTGAAGTCTATTGGGGTTTTTACCGTAACGACCATCTTTAGGGCGACGGCATGGTTGGGCATAAGCAACTTTCTTTTCTTTGCTACCTAGAGAACCAAAAAAGGTCTCAGGATGAAAAGTACCTGCTCCCATCTCAACATCATAAGGTTGAACTATGTTGCACCCTTGTTTAGCCCAATAGTGCTGTAGTGTAAGTATTATATCTTGGAAATTCATTATCTCTCCTAAACGATTTTATTCATTTTTTTGATAAACCCCTAGTTCAGGAAATTTGTCAAGGTCATTTTCACTTTTTTACAGGGATTGTGCTAGATGCTGCAGTTGGTAGAGATGCTAGAATCTTTGTCGTGAAGTGTTGGCAAATTAAAAAAAGAGGAAGCGTTAACTGTAGAGTTAACGCTTACCTCCATTACATGCCAACCCATTATTAAGGAGAACTATTTTTTCAAGTTCTTATTACACTTACATTTTAAATAGTTGTGGAAAATACTGTCAATAATAATTTTAAAAAAATTATTAATAAATATTAAAAAGTAAGCCAAACCCCCTCCAAATCAGTAAAATGCAAGATAAAAATAAATGACGATTTTTTCAAAGATGATGAATAAAATGTTGCCAAATTTTATTATAGAGTTATTTTTTTATAAAAATGGAGAATTGTTGTGTTAAATATTGAACATTGGTCTATTACCAAAATGGGGCTTAAGCACACTAAAAATGAGGATAGCAGTTTTAATGAAAATAAAATGAGTCTATTTAACACAGCACTTTTTTTGATTTGTGATGGAGTTGGTGGATATGCTGGTGGTGATATTGCTTCACAAAAAATAATCAGTATGTTTAAACAAAGATATCGTTTCATAGGTGGAACGACCCAAAATGTTGAAGAATTTATTAAGAATACAATCGACGCTGTTAACAAGGAAATTATTGATTTTTCTCAACAAGGTTTGGACTATCCCAGGCTTTCCAGTACTCTTGTTGGGTTAATAATGATTAATGATATCTATCATGCTTTTAGTGTAGGTGATAGCAGAATTTATCTTAGGGATAAAATTGGTTTTAGGCAAATTAATGAGGATGATAGCAAGGTATGGGAGAGATATAAGCTGGGGCTAATCAATAAAAGTGAGATTATTAAGCAAGTAGATAAAAACAAAATAACAGCTGCAGTTGGATTTTCTGAAAATATTTATCCACACTATTATACTGGAAGGGTAAATGATTATTTTCAATTTATTCTCTGTTCAGATGGTTTAACTGATTTCGTAACTGAAGGAGATATTGAAAAATACCTATCAGAAGATCAATCTATACGTGAGAAATGCGTAGGTCTTGCTAACAGAGCTCTCAAAAATGGTTCAGATGATGATATTACTATAACAATTATTGAAGGGGATAGAAACAAAATTCGCTGGTCACAATAATATGTTCTAACTTAGAAAGTGTTATACACTATTTGAATATAGTATAAGGTTTTTTATTTCTTCAGACAGTAATTTTATTTCTTATAATTAAGGTAAAACAATCAATAGCTAAAAGTATAAAAAAAAGTGTTTGACAATAATTGTGGTATAATTTAATCTAAACAGAAATAGAGAATTTAGCTGATGAACATAATCTAATAATATGAAAAGGGATTAACCTATCTCTTGCATAAAGGATATCGAACAAGAAGAGCTTTTCAGATAAGAAATAAATGCCCTGATAGGTAAAGGAAAAAAATGCTAAAGAAGAATAAACAGAATCTTACCACAATATCAGTTTTTATAATTTTAATTAGTTATATGGTCTTTTTTTTAATTACTCAATACCGTTCAATTAAAGAATTGGAAGAGAGGTCTATCAAGGATTTGAATACGCATTTGATGCAAGATGTTAAATCATTAGAATACAGAATAGTAATTTGTAAAAGTAATGTAAATGTATTTGGTGATAATCTTTCATTAAGAGAGTATTTTAATGTTTTAAACAATCAGAATTCAAGTCAGGCTGGAATACTAGCTATCCAAAAAGAGGTTAAAACTGCCTTTGCCAATCAAATTAAAAAAGAGTTTATTGAGGGTAAAAATTTATACAGAAGACTAGTATTTCTTGATAATAGGGGTAACCTTATATTTGATGAAAATGATTCTTTTGTTAGTGACAGGGTTGATTTCTTAAATTTTCAGGAGCAATATTCATTAAATAATTCTGAAACAAGTGTTGTTGTCTTGTTTATTGAAGGTAACTACTATTTTTTAGTTATTCATCCCTATTATGAAAATGGAGATTTTCAAGGAAACCTTGTTGCTGAAATTAATGAAGAAATCCTTATGAGTGAAGTTTTTGTTAAATACAGTGGATCCAAGAAAGTACTAATGACTAAAGATTATGAAGACAAAATTAGGAAAAATTTTATTTTCAATGATTATGAGCGAAAACAATTTCCAAAACTTGAAGATATTCCAATAAACTATCATAAGAAGTATGGTTTATATAGTCTGGAAAAATCAACAAAGATTGATGCATATATTGCTCGTTACCCTGTTGGCAATACAAACCTTGAGATATTTTCAATCTATCCAAAAAGTCTCCTATTGGGTAAAGTATGGTCAAATTGGCTAATTATTGGGCTTGTAGTATTTAGTTTGTTTATTTTACTTTTATTAATTTATGCTCATCGAGCTAATATGAAACATCTAAGGACTCAGACACAATTAGAAATTGAAAAGAAAAAGAGTGAAGAAATTGCTGAAAAGAACTTATTGTTATCTCAAGAAATTGAGAAAAGAATAGAGACAGAGAAAGAGCTTCTTGCCAGCAACAAGAAATCTAATGAATTAGCGATCCAGGCGCGTAATGCCAACAAAGCGAAGTCTCAATTCTTAGCAAACATGAGTCATGAGATTAGAACACCAATGAATGCTATAATTGGTTTTACTGATCTAATTATTAATGATGAAAAGGATAATAATAAAATTGATAAGCTCAATTTAATTAAGGATTCTGCAGGATATTTAATGAATATTATTAATGATATTTTAGATTTATCAAAGATTGAGTTTGGGAAAATTAAGGTTAAAATTGCAACTTTCTCAACCGAGAAACTACTAGTTGTAATTAATAATGTATTTCTTAATTCTACTCACAAAAAAGGGATTTACTTTAAAGTTAACAAGTCTTGTTCAGTGCCAGAGTTTATTAATTCAGATAAACAGAAGATTTTCCAAATATTGACTAATGTTATTAACAACGCTGTTAAATTTACTGATCAAGGTGGGGTAACCCTAAACGTAGATTACCTAAATGATACGATGATTTTTGAGATTATAGATACTGGGATTGGTATTTCCCCAGAGGATTATGATAAAATTTTCGAAAATTTTGAACAGATAGAAAATCAGCATCAGCTAAAAGCTAAAGGAACTGGTCTAGGTTTAGCAATAGCCAAAAATTTTATAGAGATGTTAAAGGGAAAGATCTGTGTTGATTCTGAATTAGGCAAGGGATCAAAATTTACTATTAAAATACCTGTAACTGAGTTTTCACTAAGTAATTTGAATCAAGTTAAAAAGGATGCAAAATTAAGCATGCAGCTGAATGTTATGAAAGTTCTTATTGCTGAAGATAACGTGATTAATCAGAAACTAATGCTTCATATCTTTAAAAGACTGAATGTTGATTTTACTATTGTGAATAATGGTGAAGAAGTGATTGATTTTCTTGAGAATAATAGAGCTGATGTAATAATTCTTGATATTCAAATGCCAAAACTAGATGGTGTTGAAACCGTTAAGCTGATTAGAAAAGATGAGAGAATAAAAAATATACCAGTTATTGCTCTAACAGCTCAAGCTATGGCAGGGGATAAGGAAGAATTTTTGAAAGTAGGGTTTAATGATTTTATCTCAAAACCTGTTGATACTAAGATTTTAAAAGAAAAACTAGAGTTTTATTTTTGTTCATTAAATACTGGTAGCGACGTGAATTATAAAAAAAATTAATGATTTATTTTTTCAAGAGTTTTAGCTAAATTTTTGAGCTTTATTTTACAATTTCAGATAAAATCTAAAAAAGAATAAAAAGTCATTGACAAATCTTACCTTTCTATAATATGATAATTATAGTTTTTTACCGTAAAAAAAATATGCTTTTTTTGGGATTTGAATAGGATTTAATTAGATGAATAACTTAGTTTAAAATAAGCTAAGTATTAAAAATATGAAAAAACAAAACACTTAAGTAAAGGAGATATTGTTATGAAAAAGAACATGCTGATTTTATTGGCACTTCTATTGGCTTTTTCATCCATTTTCGCTATGGATATCGAAATTGGAAACGGAACTACCACTACTTCATACATACCAATGTATGGTCTTTATGAGTATAGTTGGTCAACTTTTATTATTGACGCTGACCTGATTGGTATGGAAGTCGATTTTAATCAGATTCAAGTTAATGTTAGCAATGCACCAGCAAGCTACTTATCTTCAAATCAAAAAATTTATTTTAAAAACACAACAGCCTCAGAGGTAACTGATGCTTACCCAAATCCAGAAACTTCAGGTTTCACCTTAGTTTATGATGGTGATATTACTTGGAACGGAGGAGGCTGGCAAGGTGTTATGTTAGATGTTCCATTTGAATACAATGGTACTGACAACCTTCAAATTGTGTGGGAAAATAACCATGGTGCTTGGTCAAGTGGCTATCCTTCTTTCTATACTACTGAAGCTGGAAGCACTGTTAGTGCTTACGATTATAGTGATGGATCATTCCCAACAGAAGCTGGCACTACTGCTACTTTCTACCCAAATCTAAAACTTAGCTATGCTGCTGAGAATGAACCAACTATTGCCACTTTAGTTGCACCAGAAAATGGTGCTCAAAATGTAGCAACAACAACAACTTTACAATGGACATTAGGTGATAATACAACTGATGTTGATGTTTATTTCGCTGACAATGCAGCTGATGTATCTTCAATGGCTTCTGCAGCTATGGTTGTTGATGGTCAAAATGTTACTTCTTATGAAGCAACTGATCTTGATAATCTTACCACTTACTTCTGGAGAGTAACATCACGTAATAGTTCTAATGATTTAGAGGTTACTGGTCCTGTTTGGAGCTTTACTACCGAAGCTGATGGTGGTCTTGTTGCTGTTTCTATTGGTGACGGTACTACAAGTGCTTATAACTATCCTTGGAACTTCTTCTATAAGAACTCTGTTTCAGAAACTATCTACTTAGCTTCAGAGTTAAATATTGGCGGACAATTACAAGGTCTTACATTCTATAACAATTTCGCAACTGATATTACAGCTAGCCCAGTTAATATTTGGGTTGGAGAGACTACTCAAACTGATTTAGCAACTGCAATTCCTGCTTCAAACTTAACTGCTGTTTTCTCAGGGGATGTTGATTTCCCAAGCGGACAAAACTTAATCAATATTATGTTTGATACTCCATACAACTATGCAGGTGGAAACTTAGTTGTTCTCACTGAAAGGGAAATGGACACTGAATATTATTCATCAAGTGATAAATTCTACAATACTGAAACTGATCTTGCTAACAGAACTATGTATTGGCAAAGTGATACTGTTGATTTAGATCCTGAAACTGTGACAGCTGGGACTGTTGTAGCAAACATGCCTAATGTTACCTTCTACTTTATTACTGAAGGAATGGGTTCAGTTACAGGTACTGTTACTGATGGTACTACTGGTTTAGAAGGTGTGAACCTAGTTATTGATGGTACTAACTATCAAACTATGTCTACAGCTGACGGAAGCTTTGAGTTCCCATATGTTGCTGAAGGTGAAGATTATTCATTAACAGCTTCATTACATGGCTACAATGATGCAACTGCTATATTTGATGTTGTTGAAGATCAAGAAACTGAAGTTGATGTTACTATGGTTATGCTTGATAATGTAGAAGTTTCTGGTCAAGTTATCACTAATGATACTGGTCTTGGAATCCAAGCACATGTGATGCTTACAGGTTATGAAACCTATGAAGTAGATACAGATGCTAATGGCAATTTCACTATTACTGGTGTTTACACTAACCAAACTTATACTGGTACTGCAACTGCTGAAGGTTATCAACCTGGTGCTTTCCAAGCTGTTGTTGGCGAAACTGACTTAGATGTTGGTGATGTTATAGTTACTGAAACACTATTCCCTGCTTCTAACGTTGTTGCTGCTTTAGACGGTGATGATGCTGTTGTTACTTGGGATGCTCCAAATCCTAACGTTGGCGAATCAGTTTCTGAAGGTTTTGAAGAAGCTTTCCCTCCTGCTGACTGGACTACTGTTGTAAACAACACAACTCAATCTTGGGCTCAGTATGAAACTGTTTCTTTCACTTCTGGTGACGTTGTTCCTACTGAAGGAATGTATCAAGCTGGTGTTATGTGGGATTATGGCGCTCAAGATGAATGGCTAATTACTAACTCAATGAACTGCCCTGCTGGAAACCTTACTTTCGATTTCTACGGACATTATGGTTCAACACATTTAGATAACTATTATGTAAAAGTATCTACTGATGGAACAAACTGGACTGCATTATGGAATGCTACTGACCTTCCTGAAGCTGATAATCATTATGATACTCCTGTAGTTATTGACTTAACTGCTTATGCTGGACAAAATGTTCAATTCGCATGGAACTTCGTTGATGGTGATGGTGCTGGTTTATGGTATGCTTCTTATATTGATAATATCAATATTGGTGGAACAAGAATCAGAGCTACTGAACTTACTGCTGTAAGTAAAGCTGTTAAAACAACTAATGTTACAAGAATTAATAATAGACTTAAAAAAGATGCAAATGAACCTGTATATATGCCAATGGCTGGTCTTGATAACTCACGTGCGTTCGAATCATATAATGTATATCGTTTCTTAATTGAAGACGAAGACAATATGGATAATTGGACTTTAGTTGAAGAAGAAACTACTGAAACAACTTATACAGATACAGATTGGTCAACTCTTGATGTAGGTTTCTATAAATATGCTGTAAGAGCTGTTTATACCAATGGTGTTGAAGCTAATGCTTCTATCTCTAACTGGTTACAAAATTCAGCTATGGCTGATGTTACCATTAATGTTGATTCAAACTTAGGTGATGTAATTGCTGATGCTAATATCGCATTAATGGCACAAACTCCAAACCCTGATGGCGAATATGATATGTATGATGCTATAACAGATGCTTCTGGTACTGCTGTTATCACAGTTAATGTTGGTATGTATGATATTTCTATTACTGCTACCGGTTACACTGGTTACACTGGTGAGATTGACGCTACTAATGATGTAACTCTTGATGTTACTTTAGATGAAGTTGCTTTACCTCCTACAGGCGTTGTTGCTGAACAAGAAGGTGAAGATGCACTTATTACTTGGAACGAACCAGGTGGCGCAGGTTCAGGAGAATGGATTACTAAGGGTGCTGATGAAAACAATGATGGTATCGGCACTGGTTCTGCTGCTGTTATCTCTGTATCACAGATGTACACAGAAGCTGAATTAGCTGATTACCAAGGAATGTATATTAATACTATCAAATTCTTCCCTAGAGAAGCAACCGCTTCATATACTGTTAAGGTATGGGGAGGAACTAATGGTGATGTAGAATTAGCATCTCAAACTGTTCCTGAATTTACTAACGAAGTTTGGAATGAAGTTGCTCTTGATGCTGCAGCTGCTATCCCTGCAGTTGGCCCAGTGTATATTGGATACGTTGCTGATACTCCTACAGGTTTCCCTGCTGGTTGTGATGCTGGTCCTGCTGTAGCTGGTGGTGACATGATTAAATTAGGTGATCAAGCTACTTGGGATGTCCTTTCAGAAATAACTACTATTGACGTTAACTGGAATATCCAGGCTTATGTATCATGGTCACGTGGTGGTCAAGTTGCTTCAGCTGAGGGTAAAAAACTTATCCAAAAACATAATCCTGAAATTACTCAAAGAGCTGAAATTATTCGTGGAAACTTAGCTCCTATCGCTAATCCTACAACTGTAGTTACAAGAGAACTTATGGGTTATAAGGTTTGGAGACTCTTATCTATTGATCAAGGTAATGAAGCTAACTGGACTCTTCTTACTTCTGATATGATTACTGATTTAACTTATACTGATACAGATTGGGACGCTTTAGCTTCAGGTTCATATAAATTCGCTGTTAAAGCTGTTTATACTAACGACAATATGTCTTCAGCTGCATTCTCTAATGTATTACTTAAAGATATGTATGGAACAGTTGATGGTATGGTAATGAGTGGCACAGCTCCAATTAATGGTGCAACTGTTACTTTAGATGGTAATGCTGTTAATACTGATGGCTCTGGTTACTTCTTATTCGAAAATGTTCTAGCTGGTGAATACGTTATCACAGCGTCTGCTGCTGGTTATGTATCTGCTACTCAGAATATTACTGTGGTTGGAACTCAACTTACAAGTGTTGATTTTAATCTTGAAGAATCTAATATCCTATTTAGTGATGGTTTCGAATCATATCCTGACTTCTCTTTAACAGCTGATCCATGGGTTATAATAGATGGTGATCTTTCTACTACTTATGGAATTAATGGTGTTGATTGGACAGGAGCTTATGACCCAATGGGCTTTATGGTATTTAACCCATTAATGACAACTCCTCCTCTAGCAGAAGACTATTATGCTTATGAAGGTTCAAAATATATGACTAGTTGGGCTGCAACAGAACCAGCTAATAATGACTGGTTAATCTCTCAAGAGTTCACTCTTAGTGAAACAGGTTCATTTAATTTCTGGGCAAAATCAATTACAGCGGATTATGGTCTTGAAAGATTTAATGTATTAGTCTCTAACGGATCTACAAATCCTAATGACTTCACATCAATTTCTGGAGATACTTACATACAAGCACCTATCTCTTGGACTCAATATAGTTATAGCTTAGATGATTATGCAAACCAAACTATAAGAGTTGCTATCCAATGTGTATCTGATGATGCCTTTATCTTCATGGTAGATAATGTCGAAGTCGACGCTCCTGGTGGAGAAGACGTTCAAGATAATAACATCGCTGCAGTTTCTCAACTTATCGGAAACTATCCTAACCCATTCAACCCTGAAACAAGAATTGCTTTCTCAACAAAAGAAAACGGTCCTGTATCAATTGATATCTATAATATCAAGGGTCAAAAAGTTAGATCTCTTCTCAATGAATATAGAGAAGCTGGTGCTCATGATGTAGTTTGGAATGGTAAAGACGATAATGGTAAGAGTGTTGCTTCTGGTGTATTCTTCTATAGAATGAAATCAGGGAAATATTCTTCAACTAAGAAAATGATTCTTATGAAATAATGTAACTGGAAACGCAGGTATCTAACCTGTATTTCTCTAAATACAAATATTCAGGCCCTGCAAAAGCAGGGCTTGTCTTATTTGTTTATTATTGATTATTTAATATCTTCTCAGCTAGTAAGCAAACTAATGTTATGTGTAGTATCTTAACATTTAAAAGAATTAGCTCTTTAGTAGGATAAAAAAATGATCAGTTTTTAGGTTTTTAGAATGACTTGGTAGGCTTTTCTAAAATATTTCATTAGATAAACCGTGATTGAAGTTTTCTTGCTCTATTTCTACTCTTTGACATAAGCTTTAATAATCATTTGGCCAATGTAAGTCAATCAGGTACTTTATGAAGAACCAATGACATAGATAAGATGTCTTTTCCCTTTGTTATGGATTAGTATTTGCATAATAATACAATTATTGTATTATTTTGATAACTGTAAAATATAATTATCATTTAAATTTAGGAGTTTGTATGCATGTGATTAAAAAAGCTGGATTAATTATGATAATTCTGTTTTCTGTATTGAGTTTTCTTTCAGCACAAGAAGCGGAAGTATCTATTGCTTTGCAACAGAATGGCACGAGTGGTATAATTAAAGCTACTTTTAATATACCTGACGGCTATCATCAGAGTTATGAGATTGAAACTGATAATGAATTTGCACTCTTTTTTATTGATTCTGAGACACCTGGCGTAACTTTTGAAGAAACTATTTATCCCATATCTGAAGGGTTAGGTCTCGGAGATATTGAAGAATACCATGATTCTGTTACGCTAACTAAGTCTTTCACAATAACCGATCCTTCAGTTACAGAGATTTCTGTTGATTACGGCTATCAACTCTGCTTAGATACTGGTTCTTGCATGAGACCTGTTTATGATACAAAGGTATTAACTATAGAACCTGTGGATACTATTGTAAATGATGAACCTAATACTAAAGATGAAAAAGGTGAATCTAAAGTCGTATATTTCCTACTTTTGTCATTTTTGGGTGGTGTTATTCTAAATATTATGCCATGCGTGTTACCTGTACTTTCCATTAAAGCCATGAGTTTGGTAAAACAGAGTCAACATAATAAAAGTAATATTATGAAAGGGTCACTGGCTTACACAGCTGGTATTATTTTATCGTTTTTAATTCTTGCAGCAGTTGTTGTAGCAATAAAATCAACTGGAGAAAGTTTAAGTTGGGGATTCCAATTCCAAAACCCATGGTTTGTCTTCTCACTATTAATCTTGATTTGGGTCTTTACTCTATCACTATATGAAGTTTTCCAGATAAGAGTTCCTGGTATGTCTATGGCAACACAGGCATCTTCCAAAGGTGGACACTCAGGTTCATTCTTTTCTGGCATTTTTGCTGTTTTATTAGCAACTCCTTGTACTGCTCCATTATTAGCACCTGCTATCGGATTTGCTTTTCAACAGACTCCACTTGTTATCTTTAGTTCCTTTGTTATGATTGGATTAGGTTTAGCTTTCCCATTCTTATTGCTTGGATTCGTTCCTTCAGCTATTAAGGTTATTCCTAAACCTGGAGATTGGATGAATACCTTTAAAGAGTTAATGGGATTCTTGCTTTTTGGAACAGCGATATATCTCCTAAGAACACTCTATTTCTTATTGGATGATTCTGCTTTTATCAATATTATCTGGTTTTTGCTTACTCTTTCTGTCGGGTGTTGGGTTTACGGGCGTTTTGCAGGTCCTGAATCCTCCACAACTAAGCAGTGGATTTGGACAATTGTTGCCTTAATAATTATCTTTGGAAGTGGTCGTTTATTTATAAACTTTGAAAATAACCCAAGGGCTCCCGGACAAGAGTCTGTGAAAGGATTAGAAGATGGTTGGCAAGTCTTTACTGAAGAGACTTTTGAGAAATATCGAGCAGAAAATAAACCGATATTTATTGATTTTGGAGCAGAATGGTGTCTAACTTGTAAGACCAATGAAAGTGCAGTTCTTCACACAGAAAAGATAATGCAAGTTTTTGAAGATAATGATGTGGAATTGCTTTTTGGTGATAATACTAGAAAGAATGAAGTTGTAGAAAAATGGCTAGCCAAATATGATAGAGCGGGTGTACCACTCTACTTATACTTTGCCCCCGGAGCTGAAGAGGCTGTTGTTTTACCAGAATTAATAAATAATAGTCATATTACTGACCTATTTGAGGAGTAATTCTTATGAGAATTAAACTAATTATAACTCTTCTAGTCTTAGTTTCTCTGTTTATGGTAAGTTGTGATAGGTTTGAAAAACCTACAAAAAATGAAGTTGAAGAGATTGATTATAATCTTATAGTTACAGATTTCTTTGTTGATTTCTCAGCTACTGCTAAGCTAATAACTGCTACTAATACAGCTGATTTTATGGGATTTTTCCATGATAACTATCTTTATGATGGAAAAACAAAACAAGATATTGCAGATATGATAAATGCTGTCTTCTTGGTTAATGAACCACGTTTTATAAATGTAGAATTAATTAGTAATGATGAGTTATCTATTGAGTGGAATTTATTAATTACTACTACTAATGATACTGTTGTTGAAACAATGAATTTTGTAGATAGACTTATAGAGGAAGAAGGTATCTATACTCTTTATGGAAACCAAGTTGATGCGGATAATGAAGATAAATTAATGGCTTTTGCTGAGATCATGACAGCTACTTGGTGTATAAACTGTCCTGCTGTTGAAGCAGCCATGCATGATTACTTATACTCTAATCCAGAAAACTTCTTTTATTTAGAATATCATACTCAGGATGATATTGCAGGTCAACATGAGTTCTTTGATAATTTCTATAGAGTGACATCAGCACCTACAACAATCCTCCAAGGACAAGACATTTTTGTAGGGAATAGCCTGATTGATACTTATGAAGGTATTTTGGATAATTATAAAGCATTGGATGCACAACTGAAGCTTAGTAACTTAGTCCAAACTACTGGCACAGAAAATTACCAAGCTAATCTTGATATAGAAAAACTTATAACAGAAGAGTTTGATACTAATAATTTAAAACTAAGATGGGCTTTCTATGAAGAAGAGTCTGCGTTTAATAACTATATTGGTCAGCCTTGTCGTCATGTAGTTCTAACAGAAGGTTATTATAATATTGAACTTACGGATTTAGACACAACCTTCCCTATAAGCATAGATTATCCTCGCGATATTCCTGAAGATATGGGTATCGTATTCTGGCTACAAACAGCTGGAGATACTCATGATGACACTTCATTTGTTCATGCCTGGATTAAACAAGATGTAAGGAGTAAATAATGAAAATTAACAAAATAATTATTCTAGCTATGATGTTGCTTTTAACTTTTTCTCTTGTGGCAGAAAAAAAGTTTACTGATTTTAAATTAGAGACAGAGAAAGGGCAAACCCTTCAACTTAAAGATTTTACTGGTAAAGACTTAATCGTAGTTGATTTTTGGGCATCTTATTGTGATCCTTGTAAAAAAGCACTTCCTCACATGGATAAATTAAACTCAGAAAATGATTCTGTCCAAGTAATTGCTATCAATATTGATAATCCTAGACTTAAAAGAAAAGCTATGGCTTATATCAAATCACACAAGTTCAATTTCACTACTCTTTATGACTCAGATGGTAAAGTTGCTGATAAAATGAGAGTTACTGAGATTCCTTACACTTTCCTTTTAGATAACGAAGGAACAATTCTTTTTGAATTTTCTTCAGGAAAAGCTGATTCTCACCAAGTATTAGAAGCTGAAATAGCTAAAGCTCTTAAGTCAGCCCCAAAAGATGAGGTTAAAAGATAGTTATGATTAAGAAAATTATTATGCTAATTATCTTAGTATCATCCTTGACCATTCTTACTGCTGATTTATATATCTCAGGCTTTAATCAAGCTGAGTTTATTCATAGAACAGCTGAAGATTCTTTAAAGAATTATTTTGAGAATGAACTGGGGCTGGTAGTAGATTATAACAACTTATCTTTCGGTATTACATTTAATGCTTATCTGCCTAAGTATGATGATGATGCTCCCTTAGATGAACTTAGATCAAGCGATTTAGCCTATGAATGGGATGAGAGATATTTAACCTATAATGCAGATAATATTGGTTTGAAGGTAGGTACGCTTTCAGAATCATTCGGTACTGGTATGACTTTCAGAGCTTACGAAAATGAAGATTTAGACCATGATAACAGATTAGAAGGTGCTATGACAACTTTCCAATATGATAGATTTAAATCCAAGGCTATCTATGGAGTTTCCGCTAATTCAAACAATCCAGAGAATGATGATACTTTTGCTGGAGCTGAATTCAGCCTTTCCCATGATTACCTGACTTGGGGTGGCTCTGCTATTCAGATTAGAGAGATGATGACGACTACATCATATTCTAATAGACAAGTTTATAGTTCAAACCTAAATCTATTCTTTGACTTCATGGATATTTACGGTGAATATGCCTATACTGAATTAGAACAAGGTATAAGAAAATATGGACATGGCATCTATGCTAATTCTAATTTCTATCTTGGTTCTTTCACTTTTTCAGCTTACTACAAAAAGTTTAAAAACTTCAACTATAGTCTAAATGACCTTCCAACTCTTAACCATGCTGATGACATCCTATATGAAGATAAGCCCGTACAAGATGAAGAAGGTGGAATGGGTGAACTTACTTGGGATAACGCTTTTGCTAGACTTTTTGGTAGTTATGCAGAAGCTTGGTCAAGTGATTATAACTATCGTTTATCAAATGGTTTTATTGAGACATCAAAAGAGTTAGGTGATAATCTGTTAACCCTAAGCTATGAGCATTTTGAAAGAAAGAATAGAGATGATGGTCATTGGTCAAAAGAGTTTACTCCAACCGCCTCTATTGATATTCCTTTAGAAAACAACCTAAGTTTATATTTGAAAGGAGCATATACCATGAATGAGGAACAACATAATTTTGGTGATACTGAAAATTTCGTTGAACCGTTACTCCAAACTGATTTAATGTATCAGAATTATGCTTTATCTCTAGTTGCTGAAGCTCAAATGGAGGATTTATCCTCAATCTCAGATGCTGAATATTGGGTAGGAGCTACTCTTTCAGCTTCGCTTGTAGATAATACAAGCCTTAACCTCTTTGTCGGAAAACAAAAGGGTGGAAAATTATGCCAAAATGGTACCTGTAAAGAAGTCAAGCCATTTGAAGGTGTAAAAATAGAAATTACTACAAAATTTTAAGGAGATATAGATGAAAAAATTACTAATATTTATGCTTTTAATGATATCCATGTCATTATTTGCTAATTTAACTTTTGACATTGGCTTTGAAACAGATGTTGTTGGTGAAGGGGATGAAAATGGTAGATTTACTTCTCCATTCTTTAATATTACCAATGAAGGAGAAGAAGCTGAATATACTATTGGTATGAATGTATATGATTCTCCAGAAGGCTGGTTTATGACCTGGTGCCACGAAGATCTAAGTGGATCAGGTTTATCTGAAAACTGTCATCATTTTTCTCAACCTTGGACCTTCAACTATCCAGCAAATACTATATTGGCTACTGATTTTCAAGTTAATGGTATAGCTGAAGAAGAAGGCATGATATCATTCGAATTTGTTATTACTGGTGGTGATTTAACTGAACCTATTCTACTTCCGTTTACATTTAGGACTGTTGATTATGTTCCTAATGACAACAATAGTGTTGCTCCAAATGTAGCAGCTCTTTCTAACTATCCAAATCCCTTTAACCCTGAAACTACCATTAGTTTCACTCTTAACAAGGATTCACAAGTTAAGGTAGAAGTCTTTAATATCCTTGGACAACACATTACTACCTTACTTAATGAATACCAAACAAGCGGGACCCATACTGTTGTTTGGAATGGTAAAGATAAAAATAATAATGACCTAAGTTCAGGTATTTATTTCTATAAATTAATTAGTGATAATCATACTAAAACAAACAAAATGATTCTGCTAAAATAGGACTCGCTTAGCAAGAACTAGTTATTTAAAAAGTAAAAAAATAAACAGTGCATGTATACTTCTTACCCCCTTTCAATGAAAGCATAACTCTAGAAAAGAATCAGGGGTATCTAAAAAATATGAAAATTAATAAAAGCTGGTCACATTATCTATGACTAGATAAGTATTAAAGCCTCGCTAGTGCGGGGCTTTTTTAATCTATCAACTATTTATGTAGGCAAGGAAGGTTGTTTATTATTGACACAAAATCAGAAAGATTAATGCTCGTAACAAATTTGATTTAGGAGAACTTATATGGCTAAGATTGAACCAATTGATTTCAAAAGAAGAAGAACTATTCCTACAAAATATAAGACACTCTTAATTCTATTTTGTATTTTAGGAATAATCATTCATTCATTCTGGAATAAAAAAAGTATTGAAACTTTGCTAGTAGACCATGAAACAATCATGTTTGAAGAGATAAATACGCAATCTGTCATAGTTAACTTTAGGATTTTTAATACTTCTGAACTTGAAAAATCAGAGAAAGTCAAAATTGAAATAATCGATCAAGACAATTACCTTATTACTTCTACCATTAAATATCTTAAGTTTAATAGTGGAGATAACCTTTTCAATGAGCAAATTAAGTTTAGTAGGAGATATCCTGACATAAAAGAAAGAACTTTGAGGGCAATCATCACTATTCAACCTAGAAAACTATAATTAAGTGTGTTTTAAGGAATGTAATTTGCAACATAATAAAACAAAAATATTACATTAAGGGAAAAAAATGTCATTTTTGATCTTAGCAACTATATTATTAATAGTTTATTGGATTATAGAGTACTATAAACATCTAAAAAATGTTAAAAAAGTACCTATCAGAATTCATGTCAATGGAACACGCGGTAAATCTAGTGTTACTAGGTTAATTGCTGCAGGTTTAAGGGCTGGAGGGGTAAGAACAGTAGCTAAAACAACAGGTACCTTACCACGTATAATTCATCCTGATGGCCAAGAGAGTGCAATCATTAGGCTGATGGGAGCCAATATTATTGAGCAGAAGTATATTTTTAGAAATACTGTAGCTATGAAACCAGATGCTATAGTGATTGAATGTATGGCTGTTAATCCTATCTATCAATGGGTTGCAGAAAGACGGTTAGTAAAAGCTACAACCAGTGTTTTAACCAATGCAAGGCTTGACCATACCGATTTAATGGGACAGACTGTTGCAGACATCGCTAAGAGTTTATCAAACTTCTTTCCTCCTAACAAGGTATGCTATACTGCTGAAAATAATGAAGCTATTTATGCAGTTTTAGAAAAAAGAGCTAAGAAATTTGGAACTGAACTCAAACAAGTTTTGCCTAAAGACGTTACTAAAGATGAGCTTTTAGGATTCTCTTACATTGAGCATGCAGATAATGTTCAATTAGCTCTCAAAGTATGTGAGGCTCATGGTATCTCAAGAGAGGTAGCTTTAAAAGGGATGCAGGAAGCAAGTCCTGATCCAGGTGCTTTGACTCAGTATCGGATTGTAGATGGAGGAAAAAGTCTCATGTTTTATAATGTGTTTGCTGCGAACGACCCTGAATCTACAGAGTTTTTATATCACAGAATTACAGATATTCTACCAGAAGGTGAAAGGTTTATTATTTTAAATTCTCGCTCAGACAGGTTTTTTAGAACAGATCAATTATTAGGTGTATGTAAGAAAGTTGAATTTGACTATCTTTTACTTACCGGAGAATCACCTCAACGAGCTTATGACCATGCAGTTGAGCTAGGTATCCCTAAGAAGAAATTAGTTAAAATGGGACAACCTTTAGTGTATTACATTTATGATAAGATTCTTTCTCTAACAAAAAAAGAAGCCCATATAATTGGAATCGGTAATATCGCTGGAGAAGTAAAATATGGTGCTCAAATAGTAGCCTATTTTAAACATTTAGAACAAAAGCAAAATAAGTAAAAAAAAATAATTATATAATAAGGAGAAATTGATGGTAGAAGCTGCCGTTGGTTTAGGTGTGATAGTAAGTTTAATCTTCACAGAATTGTTAGGGGCTTCGGCTGGAGGGATTGTTGTCCCAGGCTATTTAGCTCTCTATTTAGATCGTCCAGTTCAGATTTTAACAACTCTAGTAGTTGCGTTAGCGACTTGGTTGTTAATTAGATTAATCTCCAGCTTTACTATTCTTTATGGTAAAAGAAGAATGGCACTAAGTATTTTACTTGGTTTCATTTTAGGCTGGTTAGTAACCGGGATGAAACTCAATGTTTTAAGTTTTAATGTTGAATCAGTTGGGTATATTATTCCTGGTTTAATAGCCAATTGGCTAGAGAGACAAGGGGTGGTGAAAACTATGTCAACAATGATTATAGCAGCTGTTTTAGTTAGAATAACTTTAATGGTAATATCAGGCGGAGAGGTGAATTTCCATGTTTAGACCATCATTAAGAACAAATTTATCCTTAAGTGTATTGGCTGTTCTTTCAATAATATTATTTATCGTTATTGGATTAAGTAAAGGTCCAAATTATGAAGAACAGAAAAGAGCTGCCGAAAGAATGGAAAGATCAATAGCGAAAGTTTCTTTGCAATTTAAAGAGCTTCTTAGTGAGGGTAAGGTAAGTTGGGATAAAAAAACTGATCCTAATCAATCAGGATTAATCGGCCCAGAAACAAGCCCTATCGTTACAAGTAGAGCTGTTCTTGCCGAAAAACAAAGAGCAATCAATCCAAACTTGGCTGCAGTTTTTGTGTCTTGGTTTAAAGAGGCAGAATTACAAGCTGGGGATTATGTTGCTGTTGGTGTAACCGGATCAAGTCCTGCTGTAAACATAGCACTTTATTCAGCAATGAAAGAGTTAGAACTAAAACCAATAATTATTACAGCATTAAGTTCATCACGTTATGGAGCATCTAACATAAACTTTACTTGGTTAGATATGGAAAACACAATATATAACGAAACTGGTTTTAAAACTTATGCTGTTTCTCGTGGTGGTAATAGAGATATTGCTGCAGGTATGAATAGTGAAGGTAAAGAAATTCTTGGTGATATTATTGATCAAAATAAACTCCAGTTAATTGAAGGAAACCGGGCACGTATAGTAATGTTTGAAAAAGCCTTACCAAAAGGGGAAGACTATAAAGCCTTTATTAATATTGGTGCATCTGTTGGGAATGTTGGTTCTGTTGTTTCAGCAGGATTGCTTAAAGAGGGGATAAATCGAACTTTACCTGAATTAGAAACCAAAGGTGTTTTAGATTACTTTAACGAAAAAAATATCCCGATTATACATTTCTTCAGAGGACAAGATACTTTTGATGAATACTATTTGGCAGAGGCAAATACAGAAGTTAAAAAAATTGGTAGAGGAAATGTCTATGGTTATAGTTGGACAGTTGCTTTTATATGTCTAATTTTATTGATAATAGCAATTGCATTAGTAATAATTTTTGATCGACATGATAGGCATTTTATGGCTAATATCGTTAGCCGTCGAGAGGATTAAAATGAAGAAAATAGTAATAGTTGGATTAATTTTGCTAATCTCAGTATTCCTTTTTGCTGAGGGAGATGAATTTAAGTCTAAGCACATACGTCCATGCAACAGTGACGCAGTAATTGAAGTTATTAATATCAATACTGAGATTGGTAGAGATTACTATATTATCAGTGATACTTTAGCTTTAGAATATGAAGTTGAAGAAGGGTATGAGATGTATGGATTTGTTAGAACGCTCGCTTCAGATGAATTGGAGCCTGATTTAAATATCTATATTAATGGCACACTATCTATG
>Ga0265294_10002086_pt1 | contig 26419 bp, 27 predicted proteins | sample MunlanPumphouse3_FD_192504 | JGI IMG/M metagenome (GOLD analysis project Ga0265294, IMG submission 192504) | Groundwater microbial communities from a municipal landfill in Southern Ontario, Canada - Pumphouse #3 | ecosystem: Environmental > Aquatic > Deep subsurface > Groundwater | place... | reverse complement strand
GGTTGCAACAATGGAACATCTTATGGCTTCTCTTCATTTTTTCAATATTGACAATGCTCTTATTGAAATAGATTCTGAAGAAGTGCCTATTTTAGATGGGAGCTCTAAACTATGGGTTGAAGCAATAAATAAGGTTGGAGTAAAACCTCAACTTGGAAATAGATACTATTATTCAGTTACAGAACCTATACATTATATTGACGAAAAAAGAGGTATTGAACTAAGCGTTTTACCATATGATGGGTTTAAGGTTGATATTACTATTGACTACAATTCTTCAGTTCTTGAAAGACAAACTCACAGTATTAACTCTCTTGATAATTTTGATACAGAAATTGCTAATTGTAGGACATTTGTTTTCCTGCATGAAATAGAACAGTTGCTGAAACTTAATTTAATTAAGGGAGGTGATTTAGATAATGCATTAGTATTTGTTGAGGAGGCTTTAAACCAAGATCAAATTGAACATTTGGCAAAAGTATTTAATAAGGATCCAAAGAGTGTTAAGGCTGAAAAAGGCATACTTAATCATAATAAAAAACATTTTGATAACGAACCTGCAAGGCATAAACTATTAGATTTTATAGGAGATATAAAACTTTTAGGAATAAATGTTAAGGGACATTTTATTTTAAAACGTCCAGGACATCATGCTAATACAGAATTTGCAAAACTAATAAAGAAAGTAATTATGGAAAAAATGATAGGGGCTCCTCACTACAACCCTGACAAAGAACCAGTTTTCACAATAAAAGATATTAAAAACTTCTTACCTCATAGATATCCTATGCTACTTGTTGATAAAATCATTGAAGTAGGTGAAGAATATCTTGTTGGAGTTAAAAATGTAACTGGTAATGAAGATTTTTTCAATGGACACTTCCCTGAAGAACCTGTTATGCCAGGAGTTTTAGTTGTTGAGGCAATGGCTCAAACTGGAGGGATTTTAGTTCTAAAAGACTATGAAGACCCTGAAAACTATGCAACTTATTTCTTGAAAATTGATGGAGTTAAATTCCGTGGAAAAGTTGTTCCAGGAGACACCCTAATCTTCCGTTTATCTTTAATTGAACCTGTAAGAAGAGGTCTTGTAAAGATGAAGGGTGAGGCTTATGTTGGCTCAAAATTAGTTGTGGAAGCAGAGCTTATGGCTCAAATTGCTAAAAATAAATAACAATTTAAAACAAAACTATGAATCAACCATTAGCTTATATTCACCCTGATGCTAAAATCGGCAAGAATGTTAAAATTGAACCTTTTGCTGTAATATATGAAGATGTAGAAATTGGAGACGACTCATGGATTGGTCCTCATGTTACTATATTCCCTGGTGCAAGAATTGGTAAAAACAATAAGATTTTCCCTTACGCATCAATAAGTGCTGTGCCTCAAGATTTAAAATTTGCTGGAGAAAAAACCACTGTTATCATTGGTGACAATAACACAATTAGAGAATCTGTGACAATTAATAGAGGAACTACTGCCTTAGGATACACTAAGATTGGTAGTAATAATCTTATTATGGCATATTCTCATATTGCTCACGACTGTGTTATTGGAGACAACTGCGTTTTGGCTAATGGTGCAACACTTGGTGGTCACATTGAAATTGGAGACTATGCAATTATTGGAGGTCTAAGTGCTATTCATCAATTTACAAGAATTGGATCTCATGTAATACTTATGGGAGGCTCATTAGTTGACAAGGATGTTCCACCATATATCAAGGGAGGGAAATTCCCTTTATCCTATTGTGGAATTAACTCAGTTGGTCTTGCAAGAAGAGGTTTTGACCAAGATACAATTAATAAAATCAAAGACTATTACACCATAGTTTTCCAATCAGGACTTAACTATACAAAAGCATTTGAAGAATTAAAGAAATTACCTGAGACGCCTGCTCTAAAAGAAATAATTGATTTTATATCTAAAGCAGAAAGAGGATTAATAAAAGGTTTTAGAGAAAATTAGAAAGAGTTTGAGTAGATAATTTCAGAACTCAAATACATAACACATAAAAAAATAGAGAGGATTTACATTCTCTCTATTTTTATTTCCCTTTGTTTGTTTTCTGTTTCAGTGATAATTACTTTTACATAATGAGAAGGAATAAGGTTTTTTATCTTCTGACTCCATTCCAAAAAGCAATAATCTCCACTATAAAGATACTCTTCAATTCCTATGTCGAAGGCTTCTTCCTCTTTGTTTAGCCTATAGAAATCAAAATGAAATATCTTCCCTACTTTATCAGATAAGTATTCATTTACTATTGCAAAAGTTGGAGAGCAGACATTTTCTTCTACCCCAAAGTAATCACATATTGCTTTTGTTAATGTTGTCTTCCCTGCTCCCATCTCCCCTTCCAATAGGAAAACACGATAATCTTTATTGTCTTCAATAATTTGTTGTGCAATTTGTGGAAGGTCTTCTAATTTAGTTGCTGTATATTTAGTCATTGGAGTTACTTAGGTTTAATTGAAATAAAAGGAATCATAACCTCTTCCATTGAAATTCCTCCGTGTTGGAATGTTGTCATATAGTATTGTACGTATTGATTGAAGTTGTTGGGATATGCAAAGAAATCATTACTACGTGCAAAGATATAAGGGGATGTAATGGCTAATTTAGGAAGGAAAATCTGAGTGCAGTCCTTAACTTCAAATACTTCTTTTGGGTTATAATCTAAGAGACGACCTACCTTATATCGAAGATTAGTTGAAATACCTTTATCACCCTTAACCTTAATAGGCCTATCAACCTTAACGGAACCATGGTCGGTTGTGATAACAATATTTACTTTCTTGTTGCTAAGATATTTCAAAACATCCATAAATGCAGAATGTTCAAACCAAGTTTGCGTTACCGAACGATATGCTTTTTCATCATCTGCTAATTCTCTAACTAATTCATTCTCCGTTCTTGCGTGAGAAAGCATATCAATGAAATTGTAAACTATTACGTTTAAATCATTTTGTAGCATATTTGATAAGTTATCAATCATCCTTTTGCCATATTGTGCATTTAGTACTTTATGGTAGGTTGTTTTTAAATTGAAACCATATCTCTTAAGGTTTTCTTTTAAGAGCTCATGTTCAAATTGATTTTTATGACCTTCTTTATCTTCATTTGTCCAAAGTGCAGGATATTTCTTTTCAATTTCAGAAGGCATTAACCCTGCAAACATTGCATTTCTTGCATATTGCGTTGTTGTTGGAATTATACTATAATATATATCCTCTTTATCTGTTCTAAAGAATTCCTCAACCATTGGTTGAATTGCTTTCCACTGATCGAAGCGGAAGTTATCAATAACAATTAGAAAGGTTGGAAGTCCTTCTTTAAGGATAGGGAATAGTTTTTCTTTTAATACAGTATGAGAAAGTAAGGGTTTATCTTCATCTCCCTTTAACCAATCTATATAGTTTTTTTCATAAAACTTACAAAACTGTGTATTGGCTTCATCTTTTTGCTGACGAAGGATATCATAAATGCTTTCATCTTGAGATGATGCTAATTCTAATTCCCAAAACACTAATTTCTTATACACATCCATCCACTCCTTTGCGTCCATCCTATCCATAAGGCGCATAGAAATCTCACGAAACTGTTGTTGGTAGTTTTGAGTTGATGTCTCACTTACTAAGCGTTTTGTTTGAAGGTGCTTTTTGAGAGCAAGAAGAATTTGATTTGGGTTGACAGGCTTAATTAGGTAATCAGAAATCTTAGAGCCAATTGCTTGCTCCATTATCTGCTCTTCCTCACTCTTTGTTATCATTATGACAGGAAGACTTGAATATTTATTCTTTATTAGGCTTAGAGTTTCCAAACCAGATAAACCTGGCATATTTTCATCTAAGAAAACTATCTCAACCAACTGCTCTTCTAAAATATCCATCGCTTCATTCCCATCAGTTGCAGGAATAACTTCATAGCCTTTTGTTGCAAGGAAAAGAATATGAGGTTTCAACAAATCAATCTCATCATCTACCCAAAGAATTCTTACCATAATGTTTAGTGTTTTAAATTTAATTTAATTCCAAAACGCAAAAATCATGGAAATGTTATTGAAGAGTGAATAAGTATTTTTATTATAATTCAGAACAGTTTAAGTAATATTCTGTTCCATTATTACTTATCTCAGGTATGTCGTTAGCTGATATACTACTGCAACTTCCACCCCAATCATATACTGGATAAGTTTGAGATGCAGCTGAAGATGATGCTTTCTTTTGCTGAGTTGCAACACATGTACAATCATTTTGTGTGCAAGAAACTAAAGATATGCACCCTACTACCATAATAAATAAAAGATTTCTTTTCATAATATTAATTTTTATTTGTTAAAAAGTCCACAATATAATCTTCATCAATTGTTGTAAGCTTGTAGAGTTGAATAATATTCCCATTTTCCAATAAAAAGATAACAGGCATTATTCCATTAGTTGTATTAATAAATGGAATTACGGATATAAAAGTAGTATTTAGAGGGTCTGTACCCGATTCTTTATAAAACTCAGTTAGTGGCTTTTCTTTTCCTCCAAATATCTCTACAAAATCTTCTTTATTAAGGCTATTTCTATCTATAATAATATCAATTTTCTTTGCAGCTCTCTTGCAATATTTACATCCTGTCCCATACCAACAAAGAACTTTCCTGCCCTTATCAATATTTAGAGCCTTAACATTATCAAGAGACTTAACATATTCAAATACTTCTGGATTTATCTCAACACTATGTTTGTATATTTTTGCCTGAATAAAGTCTGGTGGCTTAACAATAAAGGTTACTCCAAGAGTAAGAACTATTATACCTGTCAATATATATTTCTTATATTTTGGTTTCCAAGCCTTAGCCCAATTAAGAGTTAGAGCCATTAGAATCAATATTATATTCTTAACTATTGTTTCGGTGTCAGAAAGTTGAATTTTGTCTCCAAAGCAAAAGCAGTTCTCTTGACTAACATCGAAAAGGAAAGGCTTCAGAATAACATAAACCGTAAACCCAATTAGAGTTAAGAAAGTAAATATTTTTGTTATCTTTGGATATATACCAACAACAAGCATTAGACCGACTATTGCCTCAAAAGCGATAAGTAATCTTGATGCAAATGTTGTTAAGACCCATGGTAGTAATTTATGTTCAAAAAAGAATAAATCAACTACTTCAATAGATAGGTATTTCAAGACAGCAGAGAGAATAAAGACTAATCCAATAACTATTCTAAACGATATCCCTATTAATGGTTTATATGTTTTCATTTTAAAATTCTATTAAAAAAAGGGGCATACTGCCTTAAGCAATATTCCCCTTTAATAAATTGTTTTGCTTTTAGGCTTACATTTCTTTACATTTCAAATCTAATTCACCTATTTCAGCAGCACCTTTCCAAACTTGACCTGTTGCAGAAAGATCTGTCCAAGTAGCGTCTGTACATTCTCCGTCAAACTCCATGATGTTAAGACTTCCTTCTAGTACACCTTCGTTTGCAACTGCACTATCTAAATAATCTGGACTTGCTACAATAGTTTGACCAGTTCCTCTTTCAACAAGACCACATGCGCAATCTTGTTTTCCATCACATCCTACTAAAGACATTGCTGCAAAAGCACCTAATACAAATAAAACTCTTTTCATAATATTAAAATTGTTTTTATTATCTCTACTCTGTTTTGGATTTTCGAGAATCTCCTTAAATAATCTAAAAGCAAAAGTAAGCAAAATAATAATAATAATAATACAAATTCGTATTTTTTTAACAAAAAAATGTTTTATAGTCTTCTTTGTCAAGCTTTAAGCAAATAAAATAATTTTATATTTCAGTTCAAAAAACGATGTTTAAACCTAAAGAATATTCTTTCGAGTTAATTCCAATTTTATTAATAGCCTTTTTAATGTTCTATTAGAGTAAAATAATCTCTCAAAAATTTCAATTCGTTTAATTATATTGTATTTTTGCACTTTATAATCTCAAATGAACGAAAATAAAATGGAAAAAGAGAATAATTTAATAGAAGATATAACAAATACAGAATATAAATATGGCTTTGTTACCGATATAGAAACAGATGTTATTGCAAAAGGATTAAACGAAGATGTAGTTAGATATATATCGAAAATGAAAAAAGAGCCTCAGTGGCTATTAGATTTCAGACTAAAAGCATATAATAAATGGCTAACTATGAAGATGCCTACTTGGGCTCACCTAACAATTCCTGAAATAGACTTCCAAGACGTAATTTATTATGCAGCCCCTAAGCAAAAGGTTGACAGTGGAGAAATTGATGCAGAACTAATTGACACCTTTAAACGCCTTGGCATAAATTTAGACGATGAAAAACAAATGAGTGGTGTTGCTGTTGATGCTGTTATGGACAGCGTTTCAGTAAAAACAACATTCTCAGAAGAGCTTTCAAAACAAGGAATAATATTTTGCTCATTTAGTGATGCTGTTCAAAACCACCCTGAATTAGTTCAACAAAATATGGGTTCAGTTGTTCCTTATGGCGACAACTACTTTGCAGCCCTTAACTCAGCAGTCTTTAGTGATGGTTCTTTTTGCTATATCCCAAAAGGAGTTAAGTGCCCTATCGAGCTTTCAACCTATTTTAGAATAAATGCAGAGAACTCTGGACAATTTGAAAGAACATTAATTGTGGCAGATGAGGGAGCTTATGTTTCATATATGGAAGGTTGCACTGCACCAAAAAGAGATAAGAACCAACTACACGCAGCAATTGTTGAGATTGTTGTTATGAAAGACGCAGAGGTTAAGTATTCAACAGTTCAAAACTGGTATCCAGGAGACAAAGACGGTAATGGTGGGATTTATAATTTCGTAACCAAGAGAGCTATCTGCAAAGGAAATAATGCAAAGATATCTTGGACACAAGTTGAAACAGGATCTGCAATAACGTGGAAGTATCCAAGCTGTATCTTAAAAGGAGATAATTCAATAGGAGAGTTCTATTCAGTTGCCGTTACCAACAACCACCAACAGGCAGACACAGGCACAAAAATGATTCATATAGGTCAAAACACCAAGAGTACAATTATATCAAAAGGTATCTCAGCAGGTCAAAGCCAAAATGCATATAGAGGACTTGTAAGGATTGTTAAAGGAGCTACAAACTCAAGAAACTACTCTCAGTGCGACTCCCTCCTTCTTGGAAGCAAATGTGGAGCACATACATTCCCATACATACAAACAGACAATCACTCCTCTGTTGTTGAACACGAGGCAACAACTTCTAAGATATCGGAAGACCAATTGTTTTATTGCCGTCAAAGAGGTATCTCTCAAGAAGGAGCAATTGGATTGATTGTTAATGGATATGCAAAAGAAGTTCTAAATAAGTTACCAATGGAATTTGCAGTTGAGGCACAAAAATTATTAAATATTAGCTTAGAAGGAAGCGTAGGATAACAAAAAATGGACAATCACCCCAAAATCTTAATTATTCGTCTTAGTTCAATTGGAGACATAGTATTGACAACTCCAATATTGCGTTGCATAAAAAAACAAATGCCTAATGCTAAAATTCATTATTTAGTTAAAGCAAGCAATTCAATCATACTAAGTAATAACCCTTATGTTGATAAGACAATTTACTATTCTAATTCTCTTTCTGAAACCATTAAGAAACTGAAAAAAGAAAACTACGATTATATTTTTGATCTTCACAACCAGCTTAGGTCATTCCTAATCCGCCTAAGACTTCACAAACCCTCGAAAGTGTTTAACTCAATAAGGTTTAAGAAATGGCTACTTGTGAAATGGAAAATCAATAAGATGCCAAACATACATATTGTTGATAGATATTTTGAAACAGTTAGAGCCTTAGGAATAGTAAACGACAATGAGGGATTAGATTATTTTCTTACAGAAGAGGACTATATCTCTCCCGATGCTCTGCCTCTAAGCTTTCAAGATGGATATATTGCGGTTGTTATAGGCAGTAAGCATAATACTAAGCAAATGCCAACCGATATGTTAGTTGAGCTTTGTGAGGCAATAGACAAACCAATAGTCCTTCTTGGCGACAAAAACGACAGAAAGAAAGCAATAAAGATTGAAAACACTGTTGGAGCAAAAGTATTTAACGCTTGTGGAGCCTACAATCTCAATCAAACAGCCTCACTAATCAAAAATTCATACGGAGTTATAACACCCGACACAGGACTTATGCATATTAGTGCAGCCTTAAACAAAAACATAATCAGCGTTTGGGGAAGCACCGTTAAAGAATTCGGAATGTATCCTTATATGCCAAAGGATTCAAAATCGGAGGTTCATATCTTTGAAGTAGAAGGTTTGGATTGTCGTCCTTGTCATAAACATGGCTTTGCTAAATGTCCAAAAAAACACTTCAAATGTATGAGAAATCAAAACGTTGAGAAGATGATTCAAGTTGCAAACAGCTGGACAAGTAATGGAAACAGCTGAGGGGTAAGAAGACTTAGAAAAAACAATTATGGAAAAAGACAATAGACGAAAAGAAACCTTAGAAAGCTTCGATAAACTCCTAACCATCATGGATGAGTTAAGAGAAAAATGCCCTTGGGATAAGAAACAAACCTTTGAAACCCTTCGTCACCTAACCATTGAAGAGACCTACGAACTTGCAGACGCAATAATTGAAAACGATAGTCAAGAAGTGAAGAAAGAAGTCGGCGATTTGCTACTTCATATTGCCTTCTATGCAAAGATAGGTGCAGAAAACAATGAGTTTGATATGAAAGATATTATTGATAGTCTTAATGAAAAACTCATACGCCGCCATCCCCATATCTACTCTGACGCAGTGGCTGATGACGCAAAGGCAGTTGAAGAAAACTGGGAGCAAATAAAACTAAAGGAAGGAAGTAAATCAACCCTTAGTGGAGTGCCAAAAACCCTGCCAGCCCTTATTAAAGCATATAGGATGCAGGACAAAGCAAGAGGAGTTGGATTTGACTGGGACAATGAGGAGCAAGTCTGGGCTAAGGTTGAGGAAGAGATTGCAGAGATGAAATTTGAGATAAAAGAAGGCAATAAAGACAAGATAGAACAGGAGTTTGGCGACACATTATTTGCCCTTATAAACTATTCTCGCTTTATTGACGTTAATCCAGAGACAGCATTAGAAAGAACAAATAAAAAATTTATACACCGATTCCAATTTATCGAACAAGAGGTCTTGAAACAAAATAAGAATATGAAAGATATGACGCTTTCAGAGTTAGATAAGATTTGGGATGAAGCAAAAAAATTAGAACTATGATAAGCATACTAACATTTAACCATTTTGAGGTTAATTGCAGCGTGATATTTGACCAAACAAAAGAATGTGTTTTGGTTGATGTTTGCTGCCAAACAGACGCAGAAAGAAAAGAACTACTTGATTTTGTTCAAAAAAACGACTTAAAAGTAAAACATATACTCCTAACCCACGCACATATAGACCATGTTTGTGGAGCAGGCTTTATAACAAAAGCACTTAACCTACCCCTCCAGCTTCATAAAGATGGAAATTCAATGATTGGACTACTCGATGCTCAGGCAGAGATGATGGGTTTCAACATTGAAGGAATGGAAGAGGTAAAATTCAAATACATTACAAAAGACGACAAAATAAAATACGGCAACAGTGAGCTTACTGTCTTAGAAACCCCAGGGCATTGTGCAGGCAGCATTTGTTTTTACAATGAAAAAGAAGGCTTTGTTGTAGTTGGAGACGTCTTATTTCAAAACTCAATCGGCAGAACAGACCTTCCAACTGGCGACTTTGACACCCTGATGAAGAGTATAAAAGAAAACCTTTTCACCCTACCAGACACAACCGTTGTTATCTCAGGACACGGACCCGCAACCAAGATAGGCTACGAAAAAGAGAATAATCCTTTTATCAATTAGAAGATATTCTTTTCTAAATTCTTATTCTAAATTCTTAAATCATTGATTCAATCAAGGGCGTTAGCATTTCGCACTTCTAAATCTTTGTTTCAAACTATTCTTTCTTTGTTTCAATCTCGTGACATACCCATGTCGCAGTCTCTCACATACCCATGTCACGGTAGCTGACATACCCATGTCACGTATGCTGACATACCCATGTGAGAGAGTGTGACATACCCATGTCAGAGACTGCGACATGGGTATGTCACGAGTTCAATTCTTTGATTCAAGAGTATAAGTCTATGTTTCAATAGTTTAAAACAGTGAAAAAATAGGGTAAAATAGGCAATTTTAGGCGAAAAAACCTTGAAAAAACAGAGTAAATTGAAGGATAAATTACAGCAATATTGAGGATAGATTATTGGATTATTAGAGTCAATTATTGCAATCTTGAGGGCAAGTTATTGAATTTAGAATCTATAACCGAGCATAAAAGACATATAGTTATGCCTCTGGTTATACTGCTCCTTAAGGCTTATTTCGTATATTTCTGCATCACCATCTCTTATGCTATATAAAGAATAGTTATAAGACCATGTTAAACTAAATTTTTCATTGAAATAATAGGTCATTCCTGCTAGTCCTATAATTCCGAATTTTCTAAACTTAGGTGCCTCATTTGGGTTTTGCTCTATGCCTGTTGGGGTATATTCTTTTGAAGTTAGAAGAACGTTGGGGGTTAGTCCTATTCTGAAATGTAGGGTTTCAAATAACTTATAAATATAGTTTAGACTTATATCGATATTTGTGGTACTTACTTGCCGAAGGTCTGGATCTGTACTCTTTGGGCTTGTCTTACTGCCTTTCATTGAATAGAGTATTTCGGCTTGAAAACGAGATAGTTTTCCATAGTCACGATATACAAATAAACCTCCACTAAATCCTGCCTTATAAAAGCCAGATATTCTGTCGCCATCAACTTGGGAAGCAATAAGACCTCCTGTTAATCCTGCTTTAAACTCTTGCGAAAAGACATTATAGCTAAAGGAAATTAGGAAGGCAAAAACTACAATATATTTCTTCATATAATTTGATTTACTTGTTTGATTGGTTCTACAAAGTAAATAATAAAAGTTCGATAATCAAAAAGAAATCAAAGTTATTTCAAAATAGTGGAGCTTTTTATAGAAATTTATTGTCTCTTTTTATTCAGGGATTTGCTATAAGCTTTGAAAACTAAGATTGAGCAAAGGTTTGAGTTATCTAATAATTTATTAATCATCTAATCAAAGAGTGTAAGATTATTAGATTATATCTATTTTTTTTGTATCTTTGCTAATATATTTTGCCATAAATAATGAAGAAAGAGATTATAGATCAAGACAATAAGACAGGTTCTCAAATCACAGAGCAATTTATATCTTTAAAAAGAATATTAGCAAGTAAGAACAAAAACTTACTCAAAGTCATACCAAAACCTCTTCTTAAATGGTTCGAAAAGATTATACATCTTGAGAGGATAAACCGAACTATTTACGAGTATCGCGACTTTAAGGGAGTGAGTTTTGCAACTTGTGTTTTAGAAGATATTAAGGTTGATGTGGAAGTTGTGAACCCTGAAAACATTCCTGTTACTGGAAGACCTTTAGTTATAAGCAACCACCCTCTTGGAGGAATTGATGGTATGGCTCTAATATCTGAGGTTGGGAAATTCCGCTCGGATATTGTTTTTCCTGTTAATGATATTCTTTGTAAGCTGCCTGGTTTAAAGGATGTTTTCATTCCTGTTAATAAATATGGACGTAATAGTGATAACCACCAAGCTCTTGAGGATGCATTTGCAAGTGATAGTTGCATGATGTTCTTTCCTGCCGGCATGGTTTCAAGAAAACAAAATAATATTATCAGTGACCTGGATTGGAAGAAGACTTTTATCAAGAAAGCAATAGAGTATAATCGTGATATTATACCTGTTTACACCGATGCAAAGAATTCTAATTTCTTTTATAGGTTTGCTAATATTAGAAAGAAGATAGGGATGAAGTTCAATATAGAACTAATATTCCTTCCTGATGAGATGTTTAAGCAAAAGGGTAAGAAGATTAGACTTGTTTTTGGAAAGCCAATCCCAATCGAGACCTTCGATAAGAGATTTAACCAAAAAGAGTGGGCAGATATTTTAAAACAATATGTTTATTCCTTAGCAAAAGACCCTAAGGCAGAATTTAATATTGAAAACTATTTAAAAAACCAATAGAAAATGGATTTATCTTACGTTATTCCACAAGTGGATAAAGAGCTAATCAAGGAAGAACTTACTAAGGATATATTCTTTCGTAAGACAAACAAAGGAGGAAGGGATATATATATCACAACTGCTCATCAATCTCCAAACATTATGCGAGAGATAGGACGTTTAAGGGAGATTAGCTTTGGAGCAGAAGGAGGAGGAAGCGGAAAGGACTGTGATATTGATGAGTTTGATATTGCACCAGAGCCACATTGCTACAAGCAATTATTTGTTTGGGACCCTGTGGATGAAGAGATTATTGGAGGATATAGATATATATTAGGAAATGACATCTTTATTGATTCAAGTGGTGAGCTATTAAGTGCAACCGCTGGGCTTTTCTATTTTACAGATATCTTCAAAGAAAACTACTTAGCAAGCACTCTTGAACTTGGACGCTCTTTTGTTCGTCCAGACTACCAACCTACTCATAGCTTAAGAAAGGGTATGTTCTCATTAGACAATCTCTGGGATGGACTTGGAGCAATGGCAAAGACTCATCCTGAGATTAAGTATTTCTTTGGCAAGATAACAATGTATCCTTCCTTAGACATTAAGGCAAGAGATTATATTCTGTATTTCTATAAGAAGCACTTCCCAGACAATGAAGGTATGGTTTACCCGAAAGAGCCTGTTGAAATTGAGACAGACTATAACGAACTTGTTAAACTCTTCAATGGAAGAAGCTATAAGGAAGATTACCTAATTTTGGTTAAGGCAATTAGAGAAAGAAATGAACATTTGCCACCACTTGTAAATGCTTATATGAACCTTTCTTCAACAATGAAATCATTTGGAACATCAGTTAACACACATTTTAGCAATGTTGAGGAAACTGGTATCTTGGTTACCATTGAGGATATTTATCCTGACAAGAAAGAGCGTTATATGCACTATTAATTTAATAAAAGAAAAGACCTCATATGCAAATTAAAACAGCTGAGTTTACTGTAAGCAATTCCGATCACAAACTATGCCCCCCACCAGAGAAGGCAGAAATAGCTTTTATTGGAAGGAGTAATGTTGGTAAGAGTTCTCTTATTAATATGCTAACAAACAAAAAGAACCTTGCTAAAACAAGTTCTACCCCTGGAAAGACACAGCTAATTAACCATTTTGAGATTAATGGTAATTGGTATTTGGTTGACCTTCCTGGTTATGGATATGCTGTAACATCAAAGAAGAACAGGGCTACATGGGGTAAGATGATTTCAAATTATATACTACAAAGAGAAAGTCTTATTTCAATCTTTGTACTTGTTGATTCAAGAATTTCACCACAGAAGATAGACTTAGAGTTTCTTAGTTTCTTAGGCGAAAATGGAATACCTTTTTCAATAATCTTCACAAAGATAGACAAACAAACAGTTAGAATAACTCAGAAAAACATAGAGGAGTTTATTAAAGCTCTTCAAAAGGATTGGGTTGAATTACCGAAATACTTTACATCCTCAGCAATAAACAAGATAGGACAAGAGGAAATCCTTACAGAAATTGAAGACCTATTAACATATTTCAAACCAGAAGAAAAAGAATAAGGGACTATGAAAAGACTAATGATTCTTACAGGTGGAGGCGATTGCCCAGGTTTAAATGCTGTTATAAGGGCAATTGTTAAGAGAGCCTCGCAGGAAAAAGACTGGGAAGTGATTGGTTGTATTGAATCTTTTAATGGAGTTTTGAAAGAACCAACTGAAATTGTTGTCTTAGACCCAAAAACTGTTTCTGGAATAATAGTTCAGGGTGGAACAATACTTGGTACAACAAATAAGGGAGGTCCTTTTGCTTGGCCAATAAAGAATAATGACAATACATATAGTTATGTTGACAGGTCTGATGAAATGATTAGAAAACTTAAAATCCTTGGTATTGATGCCGTTATTAATATTGGAGGAGATGGTTCTCAAAGAATTTCACAAGCTTTATTTGAAAAGGGATTAAATATTATTGGAGTTCCTAAGACAATTGATAACGACCTTTCAGCAACTGACTTTACTTTTGGATTTCAAACAGCAGTCCAAACAGTAACAGAGGCAATTGATAAGCTTGTAACAACAGCTACAAGTCATAATAGAGTTTTCATAATGGAAGTTATGGGAAGAGATGCAGGTTGGATAGCTCTCCATAGTGCAATTGCAGGGGGTGCTGATGTTTGCATTATTCCAGAGATGCCTTATAAGATTGAAAAGATAAAGGAAAAGATAGATTCAAGATATAATAAAGGAAAGGGATTTTGTATAATTATTGTTGCCGAAGGTGCTCATTCAGCCACTCAAGGTAAGATAAGCAAAATGTCATCTGAGATTGGATACACTAATGATAACCTTGGCGGAATAGGAAATGTTCTTATGCAGGAGCTTAAAGATGCAGGAGTTGAACACGACATAAGGTTAACAGTCTTAGGGCATGTTCAAAGAGGAGGAACACCAACTGCTTATGATAGGATTTTGGCTTCAGAGTTTGGAGTTAAAGCTTTTGAACTTGTTTTGGAAGGAAAGTTTGGGGAAATGGTTGCTTACCGTCATCCAGAAATAGTTAGTGTTAGCATAGGTAAAGCAATTAGTAAACCTCATCTTGTTTTCCCTGGCTCAAGAATGGTTAAGACTGCAAAGGGATTAGATATCGAATTTGGTAATTAATATATAGATATAATAATTTTTTGGATTAAAAGAGCGAAGATGAAGAAGATTAAAAGTGCATTAGTTTCAGTATTTTATAAAGATGGACTTGAAGAAATTGTTAGGAAGTTAGACGATTTAGGAATAACAATCTATTCAACCGGAGGAACATATAGTTTTATTGAGGGATTAGGAATAAAGCCTATTTCTGTTGAAACACTAACAGGTTATCCATCTATTCTTGGAGGAAGGGTTAAAACTCTACACCCACAAGTTATGGGAGGAATTCTAAACAGAAGAGATAATGAAGGAGATAAGAAAGAGATAGTAGAATACGGTATTCCAGAGATAGATTTAGTTATTGTTGACCTCTATCCTTTCGAGAAGACCGTTTCATCTGATGCAAAAGAAGAAGATATTATTGAGCAGATAGATATTGGCGGCATTTCTCTAATTAGAGCTTGTGCAAAGAACTTCAAGGATGTAGTAATTGTTCCATCGGTTGATTACTATACTGAATTCCTTGCTATTCTTAATGAAGGCAAAGGACAAACTGACCTATCAATTAGAAGAAGATTTGCAACCTACGCTTTTGAAGTTTCTTCTCACTACGACACTGCAATATTCAATTACTTCAATCAAGAAACTCAATTACCTATTTTTAAGAAGAGTTATTCAATAGCAAAGACTCTTCGTTATGGAGAAAATCCTCATCAAAAAGGGATGTTCTTTGGTGACCTTGATGCTTGTTTTGAACAGTTCAATGGTAAGGAGATTTCATATAATAATATAGGAGATATTGATGCAGCTTGCAATTTGATTGATGATTTTGAAGAAACAACCTTTGCTATTATCAAACACAATAATGCTTGTGGCTTAGCAAGTAGGGAAAACCTTAAAGATGCTTATAAAGACGCACTTTCTGCTGACCCTCTTTCAGCTTTTGGTGGTGTTTTGGTTACTAATAAAGAAATAGACTTAGAAACAGCTCAGCAGATGAATAGTCTATTTATGGAAATCTGCATAGCACCAGACTATAGCAAGGAGGCATTAGATCTATTAAAGTCAAAGAAGAATAGAATACTTTTAAAACGCAAGCAAACAAATAACGAAACTATTCAATTCCGAACAGCACTAAATGGAATAATGGTTCAAGATAAAGACATAGTGGTTGAAAAGGCTGAAACAATGGAAAGCGTTACCTCTACCCCACTTACTAAGGAACAAAAACAAGACCTTAGCTTTGCAAATAAGATAGTAAAACATACCAAATCAAATGCTATTGTACTTGTAAAAGACAATCAATTAATTGCATCAGGAACAGGACAGACCTCAAGAGTTGATGCCCTTAACCAAGCAATTGAAAAAGCAAAACACTTTGGCTTTGACCTTAAGGGTTCTGTTATGGCATCCGATGCTTTCTTCCCTTTCCCTGACTGTGTTGAGATAGCGCATAATGCAGGAATAGTTGCGGTTGTTCACCCAGGAGGAAGCATTAATGACAGTAAATCAATTGACTATTGTCAAGAGAACAATATGGCTATGGCCTTAACAGGCTATCGTCATTTTAAACATTAATAAAAGCAAGAAGTAAATATAAAATAATGATGTAACTCTTTAATTCTATTTGCGTAAAAAACTGCAAACATTATTAAGAGGAACATAAAAGGAATAGATAAAAAATTATGGGTTTATTTTCATTTTTAACAAGAGAAGTTGCAATAGACTTAGGCACCGCCAACTCAGTAATTATCTTTAATGATAAGGTTGTTGTTGATGAGCCTTCAATTGTGGCAAAGGACAGGAGAACTAATAAAATCATTGCTGTTGGTAAAAAAGCTATGCAGATGCATGGTAGAACCCACCAAAACATTGAGACAATAAGACCCCTAAGAGATGGGGTTATTGCTGACTTTGAAACAGCAAACCAATTGATTAGAGAGTTAATCAAGATGATTAATGTTAGAAAATCAATATTCCCACCAGCCCTTAAAATGGTTATTTGTATTCCTTCTGGGATTACAAACGTTGAGGAAAGAGCAGTTAGGGATGCAGCAGAACAAGCAGGAGCTAAAGAAGTTAAGTTAATACACGAACCAATGGCAGCAGCAATTGGAATTGGTATTGACGTTTTGGAACCAGTTGGTAATATGATTGTTGATATCGGTGGGGGAACTTCCGAAATTGCAGTTATAGCACTTGGAGGTATTGTTTGTAATAAATCAATCCGCATTGCAGGAGATGAATTCAATCAAGATATTATAGAATATATGCGTAAGCAACATAATATTAATATTGGAGAAAGAATGGCAGAGCAAATTAAGATAGGAGTTGGAGCAGCAATTCCAGACCTTGAAACCCCACCAGACGACTATGCAGTTCAAGGGAGGGATGTTTTGACAGGAATACCAAAAGAGATATTAGTTAACTACAAAGAAATTGCTCACGCCTTAGACAAATCAATTGCAAAAATCGAGAGTGCAGTCTTAGAAGCCCTTGCCCTAACACCACCAGAACTTGCATCCGATATATTCCACACAGGAATTTACTTAGCAGGAGGCGGTTCGCTTCTAAGAGGATTAGACAAACGTATTTCAGCAAAAACCAAACTTACCGTTCACGTAGCAGACGATCCACTTCGTGCAGTTGCAAGAGGAACAGGTATAGCACTAAGAAACTACGATAAGTTTACTTTCTTAATCAAATAAGATAGTTCTTAACAAGAATACACAAAGAAAGGGAGTTGATTTAATTATCAATTCCCTTTTTGCTATTTCTCCATTGTGCAGGATTTGTTCTTATTGTTGAACTGGATTTTTTTGTATTATCTTTACTTTTTTATATTACGGATTGCTTATCAGTTTACCGCTTGCCTTAGCAAGACTTTCGCCTCAACGAATCTCTTAATAGTTCCCCTAAACCAAGTATTCTTAAACTCATATCAAGTCTTAATAAATTTATACCAAGTCCTGATAAATTTATACCAAGACTTGATGAACCTCTAATGCCATTCTGCAGTCACAGAATGGCATTCTGCTTCTGTGTAATGCCATTCTGTAGCTCTGGAATGGCATTACACCTTCACCATTATCAAGTAATAATTCACCAACTCTTGCTAAAAATTCAAAATTACTTGCTTTCATATCCACCATTACTTGCTTTACTAGCCCTTTCTCCCTTTGGCAATACGAAAAAGATTCAACAAAAAGAAGCTTATATTGTATCCGAGTAAAAACATAAACCCAATCAACAACTGTTGAAGCTATGCAATACATCTCCTGCATAACTCTATTCTGCATCTGCATTGCTTTATATTTCTTTTCATTATTTTGACTTGGTTTGTGTTACTGATTATAAATCATTATAGTAATTAAGAGATGGAATGCAAATCCACCTCGAGGGAGCATAAAGAGTTTGTTCATCTAAGACTGGAATATTCATTGTATATCCATTTTGAGTAACATCCATTATTCCACCACTAAGCTTCAAGTTCCTTTCCCCTGATGCATCATAATTATAAAAAGCTCCCATCTTGTCGTCTATAATCTTTACTATTTATTAATTTGTTATTATAATAACTATTAATTTGATTTCTATCCTCCCATTATTCCTTTATAAATTGATGCTATTCCACTAACAATCATTAATTCGAATACTACAAGCGCTTGTTGATTCGCTTGTTTATAAAAAAAATTTCCCATTTCATAATCATCTGCACCTATATCTTCATCTGTATCCTCATATTTTAAAGGTTTTTTTATGAACCATATAAGCATTGTTATTCCTAAAACAACAAAAATAACACCTAAAATAATATATGTTATATTCATGATTATTTTCTTTTTTTATCATTAAAACCATTCCCTAATCTGCCAAGTCCATCTGCTTTCAAATTCACATTTCCAACACCTATCTTTGCATCAATTCCACTCAAACCCACTGCACTAACAGCTTTCTTTCCTAAAGCACCTCCGTCGTGCGGGATTTGTAATCTCGTACTTCTTTACTATTAGGATTCTTGCTTTGTAAACGGCAAGCCGATGATTCAATCCAATATTTCTTCATATTTCTTCGCATTATCTTGACTTTGTTTATAATACGGATTATAAATCATTATAGTAATGAGGAGGTGGAGTATAAATCCACCTCGACGGGTTACCAATGCTTTTATCATCATGGAATGTCATAAAACTTATTGAATCAATATAATTATGACTAGCTATCATATCTCCCCTACATCTTTCATCCACTCTTTGACATTTAATACGTACAACATAGAGCCCTCATTAAATGAAGATGACCAAAATATTATCCATTCTTTATCTTTTATATAAGTAACACTATAACTTCCATCCTCATTATTATCTCCTAAATACTCTTCTATTTTATAAATTCTATCTCTTCTTATTCTTTGAAAAATATTACCTCTGACTTTTCTACATTTGTAAATCTTTACTCCATTTATTGGTTTATGCATTCTATATGTTATTCCATATAAATTGATTATTGTAGAATCGTTTGAAATATTAGAGGAATCAATCACGGGGACTATACCTCTTAGATCTCCTAAAGGGATTAACTCCGCCTTAAATGTATTCTTGTTTATTTGTATAACAGACTCAGTACTATAATATCGTTGACTAAATAAATTAATAGAGAGCAATATTAATACTAAAAAAATGATATTACGTTTCATAAGTTTATTAATTTATTTTCTTGCTCATATATCCGTCGTGCAGGATTTATCCTTATCTTTTTATTGTATTTATCTTCCACGCCTCAAAGATAGGAAATTGTTTTGGAAAAGTTTGCTATATTTAAGAGAAAAGTTTAAAACAAAGAGCATTACTTGTCATTTTAAGGCTTGGAGTAGCTATAAACTGAATATAGTGAATTAAGAGAGTTGAAATATCAAGGAATAATTTTGCAAATCAAAGGTTTAGTTTCTTAAAACAAAGGATTAATTGAGTAACCTGCCACCTTACTATGAGTAACCTGCCACCTTACTACCAGTAACCTGCCACCTTACTATGAGTAACCTGCCACCTTACTCAAATGAAACGAAGAATTAAGAAATCCTTTCTTTGATTTAGAAACTTATTACGGCGTATTAGGAATTTAATACGGCGTTTTAATTTTTATAAGTTTAGAATTGTAATTGATGGAGTTTGTTTAGAGCCAACGTTTCTTTTTGAACCATATTAGGAAACCTATTGCTAGAATAACCATTAGTGCCATAATTCCTTCAAAGACCCATTTGTCATTCATATATGGAAGCATTACGTTCATTCCGTATATACCAGAAAGAAGTGTTAGTGGAAGCATAATTGTGGAGATAAAGGTTAGTATCTTCATTATCTCGTTTGTCTTATTGGTTTGTAGGGAATCGAAGGTTTTGGATAAGCCTTCAATTAGCTCTCCATAGTCTTCAATTAAGTCAAACATCTTTTGGTACTGGTCTAATATATTTCCCCAGTAATCTTCCATATCTTCTTCATACCCTTTTATTCCCCCTGATTCAAACTTGTGGAATACCCTTACTTGAGGTTTAAAGGTGGTGTTTAGGGATATGATATTCTTTCTTGTTATTGATAATTGCTCAATTACCTTTTCTGATTTCTTGGTGAAGATATCGTAGTTTATGCCGTCAACCTCTGTTCCTATTCTAAGGATTAGGGTATAGGTTTCAACCATTAATCTATCTAATATATTATAAAGAAGACTGTCTGAGCTTTCTATTATCTCTGCTAAGTCATCACTTTGAGTTTCTTTTTTCTCTTTTAGGTCTTTGAATAGGTTTTTCACAACCCAATGTGAGCGACCAATGGTTACGATATAATCTTTACCCCAAAATATCTTTACTTCCTTAACTCTAATAAATTTATTTGCTTTATCGAAAAAGGGGAAATGAAGTACAAGGAAGTAGTAGTCGTCGTATTCATCAATCTTTGGTCTTTGGTTAACCGAGCGGCAATCCTCTATGTCAAGGGGGTGAAATTCATATTCTTCAATAAGAAAATCAAAGTCTTCTTCACTTGGGTTAAGGATATGCAACCACTTAACGTTCTCAAAATTTATTGTCTCTATCATACCTTATCCTCCTTTCTTGAAAAAATGCTTTGCAAAAATAAGAAAAAATTGGTAAACCACAACACTATATCATTAATAAAACAAATTTTAACCTCATTTTCACCTATTAAGTTTTTTCTTTATTATTTATTTTATACCTTTGTGGTCAAATATGAAATGAATTAGTCTGAGATATTAATTTAAGTTTCTTCTAATTGTTTTGAAGGTGGCTATTGTAGAATATAGGTATTCTCAAGAGTGAGTGAAACTTAAAAGTAATAAAAGACAGGAATCTAAAAAAAACAAGGATATGAAATCAATAAACGACGTAAACTTCAAAGAAAAAAAGGTATTATTAAGAGTTGACTTTAATGTGCCTTTGAATGAGAGAAAAGAAATAACAGATGATACACGTATGCGTGAATCTATGCCTACGATAAAGAAATTACTTAATGATGGTGCTGCACTTATTATTATGGCTCACTTTGGAAGACCTAAGAAGGGTGGTTTTGAGGAAGAGTTTTCATTAAATCCTGTTGCTAAACACCTTTCTGAAATGTTAGGCCAAAGTGTAATGTTTACGCAAGATGTTCAAGTTGACACAGTTGTAGGGCTAAGCTCTAATCTTGGGAATGGAGATGTTATGCTACTTGAAAACATTCGTTTCTACCCTGAGGAAACAAAGGGAGATATTGGCTTTGCTGAAAAACTTGCTAAACTTGGAGATGCTTATGTTAATGATGCCTTTGGATCTGCTCACCGTGAACATGCTTCAACTGCAACAATAGCTCGCTTCTTCCCTAACGATAAGTATTTTGGTTTCCTTATGGAAAGTGAAGTGAAGAATCTTGAAAAGCTAATGCATAACCCTAAGAAACCTTTCACAGCAATTGTTGGAGGTTCAAAGGTTAGTTCTAAGATTGATATCTTAAAGAACCTTGCTCCTATTGTTGACAATATTATTATTGGAGGAGGAATGACCTATACCTTCCTTAAAGCAATGGGAATAAGTATTGGAACTTCTATTTGCGAAGAAGATAAGGTTGAATTGGCTAAGGAATTAATGAAGGATATGGAAAAGAATAATACTAAACTTATTCTTCCTATTGATCATATTATTGCAGATAAGTTTAGCAATGATGCAAAGACAAGAACTACCACTGACCAATCAATACCTGATGGCTTTATGGGAATGGATATTGGCGATAAGTCAATAGAGATGTTTAAGAATATTATCTTAGACTCAAAGACCATACTTTGGAATGGACCTATGGGAGTTTTTGAAATGTCTTCATTTGCTAAAGGAACATTTGCTATTGCAGAATATATTGCAAAGGCTACAAAACAAGGTGCTTTCTCAGCAGTTGGCGGAGGAGATTCTGTTGCAGCAATCAATCAATCAGGATTTGCAAAAGATGTTTCCTATATCTCAACAGGTGGAGGAGCAATGTTAGAATATTTAGAAGGAAAAGTATTACCAGGAATTAAAGCGATAATTGATTAATAAAATGAATAAGATAGTTTGTATTAGTGGAGCAACATCTGGAATAGGATATTACTCAGCAGTTGAGTTTGCAAAATTAGGTTATAACCTTATTATTACAGGCAGAAGAAAAGAACGATTAGTTGAAATTGAAAAAGAACTTAAAGAAAAGTATAAGGTTGATATTATATCCCTAAACTTTGATGTTAGAGTTAGAGAAGAGGTTGAAGAAAACCTTAACTCCTTGCCAAAAGAGTGGAGAAATATTGATGTACTACTTAATAACGCTGGTCTTGCAGCAGGGAAAGAGCCAATTTTTGAAGGAGATTACCACGATTGGGATCAGATGATAGATACCAATGTTAAGGGTCTTCTTTATGTTTCAAGAGTTATTATTCCTTGGATGAAAGAAAGACAGTCTGGTCATATAATCAATATTTGCTCGATAGCAGGTAAGGAAGTTTATGCAGAAGGTGCTGTTTACTGTGCAAGTAAGTCGGCAGTTAATTCTATTTCACAAGGAATGAGAATAGATTGTGCTCCTTATAATATTAAGGTAACTAATGTTTGCCCTGGTGCTGTTGAAACAGAGTTCTCAATGGTAAGGTTCAAAGGAAATAAAGAGAAATCTGATGCAACATATAAAGGTTACAAGCCTCTAACAGGAGAGGATATTGCTAATACAATTGTGTATTGTGCTACATTGCCAAGCCATATTTGTATTAATGATTTAGTAATAACTCCTACTGCACAAGCTAATGCAACTACCTTTAATAGAAAATAGAGGTAATTGATAATAGATTATCAGTGTAAAACGTTTTAAATAGAAAACATATAATGTACGATAAAATAATTAACCCTGATGATAAACACTCTGCTCTAAAGGTTAGTCCTGCAATAGAGCAACCAGGGCAGGTTAATGAGGAATTTCTTAAGAAGCATGTTAAGACAAAAGAACTTAGCATAGATGATTATCTTGAAGGAATTCTAAATAAGAATAGAACAATACTTTCAAGAGCCATAACCTTGGTTGAAAGCTCAAGATATGACCACCAAGAAATAGCACAACAAATCATTGAGCGTTGTCTTCCACATGCAGGAAAGAGCATAAGATTAGGAATAACAGGAGTTCCAGGAGTTGGAAAGAGTACTGTTATTGATGTTTTGGGAACTAACCTAACAAAGACTGGTCATAAGGTTGCAGTGCTTGCCATTGACCCAAGCAGTGAAAGGAGTAAGGGTTCGATATTGGGAGACAAGACAAGGATGGAAGACCTATCAACAGACCCTAATGCTTTTATTCGTCCTTCCCCATCGGCAGGTAGTTTAGGTGGAGTTGCAAGAAAGACAAGAGAGATTATTATACTTTGTGAGGCAGCAGGCTTCGATGTTGTTATTGTTGAAACTGTTGGTGTTGGACAATCGGAAATCGTTGCTCACTCAATGGTTGACTTCTTCCTACTTCTTCAACTTGCAAATGCTGGCGATGAACTTCAAGGCATTAAGAGAGGAATTATGGAGATGGCTGACGCAATTGCAATTAATAAGGCTGAGGGCGAAAACAAACAAAAGGCAGATATAGCAGCTGGGCAATACCGCAACGCTCTACATCTCTTCCCTCTAACAGAAAGCGGTTGGACTCCTAATGTATTCACTTGTTCTGCTTATGACAATATTAATATTGATAAGATTTGGGAAACGGTTAATGATTATGTAATCCATACTAAGCAAAACAACTATTTTTATAAGAGGAGGAACGAACAAAACCTTAAAATCCTTTCTGAATCAATTGACTCACATCTTAAGGAAAGCTTTTATACTAACCCTATGGTTAAGGAAAGAATTCTTGTGGCTCAAAAGGATATCTTAGAAAACAAGGTTAGTGCTTATATTGCTGCACAGAAACTAATTGATAATTATTTCAATGATATCAAAAACAAAGATTAGTTATGAGAAAACAAGTTTTACTATTAGTAATATCAGTCTTTATCTTTTCAAGTTGTAGTGTTTTTAAGAAGAAAGACTACCCAACTTATGATAATGAAAAGCTTAACCAAACAATTGGCTTATATCAAACCGAATGGGAACTAATAAAGATGGGTTCAACAAAGCCTAAGCTAACGGATACTGATGAGAAAATTACTATTATATTCTCTAAAGACAATTCTCATTTTGCTGGTTTTAGTGGTTGCAATAGATATGGTGGACAATTCAATCTTAAGAAAGAAGAATTAAAATTAGAAAACATATTTGCAACTAAGATGGCTTGTCCTGAAATGAATATGAGTTTTGAAAATAAATATCTCACTGTATTAGATAAGGTAACAGGCTATAATATTGTTGGAGATACTCTCTTCCTTAACAAAGGGGAAAGACCATCCTTGATATTTATAGCAAAATAATAAAATGTCAGAACGAATAACTCTTTTTGCTGAAGTAATACTTCCACTACCCCTGCCCTCAACTTATACCTATAGGATTCCTTTTGAGTGGAATGATTTGGTTAAAAAAGGACAGAGAGTGGTTGTTCAACTTGGAAACAAAAAGATTTATTCGGGCATTGTTTTTGATGTACACGACAAAGCTCCAAAGGTATCAAGCGTTAAATACATACTATCTATCTTAGATGAAGAACCTATAATTTCTGAACTTAGTTTTAGTCTTTGGCAGTGGATAGCCTCCTACTATATGTGCTATTTAGGAGATGTGATGTCGGCAGCTCTTCCTTCTGCTCTTAGATTAAAGTCAGAGACAAAAATCATTATACATCCCGATTTCTATGGCGATATAACCTCTCTTAGTGAAGAAGAGTCAAGGGTTTTTGAAGTAGTTTCAAGGAAGGAAAGCATAGAAATAAAAGATGCAATCCAGACCACAGGCAACGATAATATCCTTCCCCTTCTTAATTCAATGATAAGAAAAAACCTTATTATTACCGAAGAAGAGCTTAATAGCAAATATAGACCAAAAGTTGAAGAGTATATTTCTATGTCCAAGGATTATAAGGACGAGGAAAAACTAAAAGAATTATTTACTCGCTTAGAATCTAAGAAAGGACTTCAAAAACAATATGAAGCTCTCTTAATATTTCTATCTATTGCTAAAAACAAGGATAATGAAATTAAGAAATCAGACCTCAATAAACAACCTAATATATCTGCTTCTGCAATAAAAACTCTTATAAGGGACGAAGTTTTTCATATTGAAAAGAAGATACAAAGTCGTTTAGTAAGAAGGGAATCTAACCTTTCAGTAGATAAGTTAATGTTAAGCGATGAACAGTTAATAGCATATAATAGTATTGTTGAGAAGTGGGACGAAAAACCTGTCTCCCTAATACATGGAGTGACAGGTAGTGGGAAGACGGAACTATATATTAAACTAATTAATGATGTAATAAATAATGGTAGGCAGGTTCTATTCCTTCTGCCTGAGATTGCTCTTACAAGTCATTTAATTACTCGTTTAGAAAAATACTTTGGTAATAGGATTGGAGTCTTTCATTCAAGGTTTTCAAATGAAGAAAGAATTGAAATTTGGAATAAGGTAAGAAACCCAATAAAAGAAAGCCGCTATGATATAATCCTTGGCTCTCGCTCTTCAATATTCCTTCCTTTTACAGATTTAGGACTAATCATTGTTGATGAAGAGCACGACCCATCCTATAAGCAATACGACCCTTCCCCACGATACAATGCAAGAGATACAGCAATTGTCTTAGCTCATCTTCATAGGGCAAAAACCGTTCTTGGTTCTGCAACCCCATCTTTGGAAAGCTATTTCAATGCAAAGGAAGATAAGTATCAGTTATTAGAACTTAAGACTCGTTATTCAGGAACTTTATTACCAGAGGTTTTTGTCGCTGATATAAAAGAATCAACTAAGAGTAAAATGATGTATTCTCATTTCACAAAAGTCTTACTTGAGAATATGGGAGAGGCATTAAAGAATAAAGAACAAATTATCTTATTTCAAAATAGAAGAGGGTTTGCAAAGCATCTACAATGTGAGGCTTGCTCGTGGATACCTTCTTGTGAACACTGCGATGTATCTCTAACCTATCATAAGCAATCGGAACTTTTGA
>Ga0265294_10002085_pt1 | contig 26426 bp, 19 predicted proteins | sample MunlanPumphouse3_FD_192504 | JGI IMG/M metagenome (GOLD analysis project Ga0265294, IMG submission 192504) | Groundwater microbial communities from a municipal landfill in Southern Ontario, Canada - Pumphouse #3 | ecosystem: Environmental > Aquatic > Deep subsurface > Groundwater | place... | reverse complement strand
ATCCAAAATTCCATTCTCCGCTTGAAAAGTTACTCTCTTATCTTTTGGTACATAATCAGCAACTAAGGTAGGAATTCCGATACCTAGATTTACTAAATCACCATCATTTAATTCCAACGCTATTCTTGAGGCTATTATTTCTTTTTCATTCATTTTCTTCACCAGCCAAAATATAATCTACAAAAGGAAACGGTGTAATCACGTTTTCAGGATCGATTTCCTCTACCATTTTAAAAGGTTCAACAACTACTAATTCAGCAGCAGTAGCTATTATAGGATTAAAATTTCTCATAGTTTGAGAATATTTAAGATTTCCATAGCTATCTGCAATAGCTCCACCAACTAAAGCTAAGTCAGCACCCAATGCTTCTTCAAGAATATATTTCTTTTTCTTAACTTCAATAACTCTCTTTCCATCTTCTACTATTGTTTCTAGCCCTGTTGGAGTTAAAACTCCACCCAGACCAGAACCAAATGCTCTGATTCGTTCAACCAAAGTGCCTTGAGGAACAAGTTCAACTTCCAACTTACCTTCTTGCATTAACTGACCGACATAAGGGTTCGTTCCTATATGTGAAGCAATTAACTTCTTTACCTGATTATTGACAATGAGTTTTCCAACTCCTTTGTCTTCATAACCCCCATCATTACAAATAATTATTAAATCTTTTATTTTAGATTTTACAACCAAATCAATTAATTTTTCAGGACTTCCATTAGTTAAAAACCCACCAACTGATATGACCATTCCATCCTTTAATAAACTGATGAATTTATTTTTATCTATATAGCCTCTCATAATCTACCTCTTCTTGGGAGGCATAATCTCCGCCACGCCTACTATAACAATTTCGTCATTTTGATTTTTAGCAACGCAATCAAAAACTACCCTATTTCTTTCATACTCTATTTCTTTAACAACTACTGTGGCAGTTATTTCATCGCCAAAATAAACAGGTTTAGTAAATTTTAAAGACTGCTTAGTATATATACTTCCTAAACCAGGTAATTGCACTCCAAAAACAGAACTAAACAAAGAACCAACTAACATTCCATGTACAATCTGCTTCTTGAAAATTGTTTTTTCTGCATAATCTTTATCGACATGTGCAGGGTTAAAATCTGTAGAAATTTTAGCAAAGTCTAAAACATCCGTTTCGCTAAAATGCTTTTTTGTTTCGGCTTTGTCACCAATTTTAATTTCATTAATACTAAAACTATTCATCGTATCTCCTCCTAAAATATATAAAAAAAGCCATTATATTTTTAAAAAATATAACAGCTCTCCATTCATAAAATGGCAGTATTTAACCTGTACGTTTAAATACCAAGATTTTGACTTATAGACTAATCAACTCTTTCGGCGAAATACTCCTTTTTAAAATCTCTATCCGTCCAGAATAAAAAATTAGATTCAATACCAATACTTCGCACCTCTGTGTCTATTAAATTATATAGTAATTATACTTAAAAATGAAAGCGTTGTCAACAGTCAATATTTACATTTTTATCACCATATTTTTATATATATTAATGGTTTTATGATATAATTTATATCGGTATTGATTGGAGGATTTTTATGTTAGGTGTCATTACTGGAGCTTCATCTGGAATAGGTAAGCAAATCGCTTATAAATTAGCTCAAAAAAAATATGATTTAATTCTAATTGCTAGAAGAGAAGATAGACTTCTAGAAATTAAAAATGATTTGCAAGATTATGGAGTTAACATCAATGTGTATGCATATGATTTATCTAATTTATCATCGTGTAAAGAGATGATTAACCAACTGAAAAGTTATGAAATAGACTTATTTATTAATAACGCTGGTTTTGGTGTATATGGTCATTCTTTTAATAACGAAACTGCTAGAGAATTTGATATGATTGATTTAAATATTAAGTCTCTTCAATTTCTAACAAAAGAAATCATAAAAATAATGAAGAAGGGTACAATAATTAATATTAGTTCAATGGCCGCTTTTTTGCCAACACCTTTTCTTTCTAGTTACGCTGCCACCAAAGCTTATGTATACTCTTATTCACAAGCAGTGAGATATGAACTTAAAATGAGTAACATTCCAATTAATCTTCTCACAGTTTGCCCAGGACCTGTTATAACAGAGTTTAACTCTGTTGCCAATGCAAGCCCAAAAATGAAAGGTTTATCCGTTGAAAAATGTGTTAACAGCATTATTAAAGGAATGGAAAAAAATAAACCATTAATTATTCCTGGCATTAAGATGAAGCTTCTAAAGTTTGTTATTCGACTCACTCCAAATTGGCTTCTTTTAAAAGTTGCTTATAAAGTTCAAAGTAAGAAATAAGAATTATTCTATACCCCCTAGCGAGTTTATAACTCGCTAAAAGCACGTGGAGGAATTATGAAAAAAATAATAAATTTAATCTCAAACAATGATGATTTCAAAAAAATCAATTCATTATTTAAACACAATGAAGAAATATATATTAACAACACCAATGAAGACAATGCTTTATTGGTTCTTTTGGGATTATTTTATCAAAACGACGAAACAATATTCGTAGCCACACCAAATCTATATAAAGCACAAATACTATATGACAAATTAAGTAGAGTTCTTAAAAAAGATGAAATATCATTTTATCCTCAAGATGAGTTTCTGACAAACGAATTGTTGGTTAGTTCTAATGAGTTTCGTTTAGAAAGAATCAACACTATCATCAAAATTATTAATAAAAAGAAAAGAATTGTAATCATTAATCTATATGGCTTACTCAAGCCTTTGTTCTCTCCAAAAAGATGGTATAACTCTAAAATTAAAATAGAAATTGATAAAGAATATAATATCGAGGATTTAAAAAATAGATTGATCGAATATGGCTATAAAAAAGAATATACAGTTGAAAAAATAGGTGATTTTTCAATAAGAGGTGGAATAATTGATATTTTCCCTATTAGTTATGACAATCCCTTTAGGTTGGACTTTTTTGGCAACCAAATAGAAAAAATAAAATCCTTTGACATTGACACTCAAAGATCTACTTCAGAAATCGATAATTTTTCAATATATCCTATAACCGACTTTTTCTATAATGATGATGAATTAATTACACTTGAAAAAATCATTAAAGAAAAAATAGCGAAAAATAATTTTTCAAAAGATGCTCTAGACACTATTAAGAACGATCTTGATAAACTACAAAACCGTGAAGAACTTGACAGATTAAATAGATATCTTCCGTTTCTAACTGATAAGCATTACAAAGTATTAGACTTAGTAGAAAACGGTAAAATTTTCTTCCTTGATTACCATCGCTCTATTGAACAAAATGAAATTTTAATCGAAGAGATAAAAGAATGGTATATGCAAACAAGTGATTATCCAAAGATGGATTTTGATATTTTATATGATTTTAACGAGCTTGTTGTTAACCATGGAATTAAAGCTGATTATCTTGATTATGAATACAAAAACAGATTTAAAAACATTTTCTCTATATTTGGTGAAGAACCAATAACATACAACGACAACTTAAATTACCTTTATAGAGAATTGAGAAATAATCTATATAAAAATACTCAAATAATTGCTTTTGAAAAGAAAACTTCATTAGAAACCTTCAAAAACAAACTAGACTTTGAACAAATACCTTACTCTGTAAATAACTTAAAAAACGCTGAAAACAATAAGGTTAATCTTATTTTGAATGACTGTGTTTTTGATTTTGTATCTCGCTCATTCAATATAAAGCTTGTTACTGAAGAAGCTATTACCAGAAAACATATAACCCGAAAAAGAGGTGAATATGTTTCTGTATATAAACGTTCTGAACGCCTTTCTAGTATCAACGATTTATCTCCAGGAGATTATGTTGTTCACTATGATTATGGAATTGGAAGGTTTCTTGAAATTAAGACTATGCAGTTTGGTAATGTTCAGAATGATTATATTCATATCGAATATAAACATGGTGACAAATTATACGTAACTTTAGATGGAATCGATCAAATACATAAATATTCAGGAAGTGATGGTTATAAACCAATTCTTTCTAAACTTGGGGGAAAAGATTGGTCCAAAGCTAAAGAAAGAGTCAGGAAGCAAGTACAAGAAATTGCTGATAAATTAATCAAGTTGTATGCCTCTCGCGAAAAAGCCTCGGGATTTGCATTTGCTGATTACCCAAAAATGGAAGCTGAATTCGCAAATAATTTTGAGTTTATTGAAACAAAAGATCAAATAAAAGCCATAAGTGAAGTCTTTTCAGATATGCATAAATCCATTCCTATGGATAGATTAATCTGTGGTGATGTCGGATTCGGCAAAACAGAAATCGCTTTAAGAGCGGCTTTTAAAACGGTTCTAAATCAAAAACAAGTAGCTTATCTCGCTCCCACTACAGTCTTGTCGAAACAACATTTCGAAACTTTCAAACATAGAATGGATGAATTCGGAATAAATGTAGCCTTATTGAATAGGTTTATCACACCAAAACAACAAAAAGAAACTCTGAAAGGTATAAAAACCGGAAATGTTGACATTGTTATTGGTACTCATAGAATCCTGAGCAACGATATCGTTTTTAAAGATTTAGGCCTATTAATCATTGATGAAGAACAAAGATTTGGTGTAATGCATAAAGAAAAAATTAAAGAATTTAAAGTTAATGTTGATGTTCTTTCTTTATCCGCTACTCCAATACCTAGAACTTTAAATATGGCTATAATGGGTGTTAAAAATATGTCAATTCTAGAAACAGCTCCTGAAAATAGATATCCAATACAAACTTACGTTCTCGAAAGAAATGATATTATTATCAGAGACGCTATAGAGAGAGAACTGGCTAGAAACGGTCAAGTCTTTTACTTATATAATCGGGTTGATAATATAGATTTTATTGCCGATAAAATAAAAAAATTAGTCCCGGACGCTCAAATAGACATAGCTCACGGACAAATGAAGAAGCATGATTTAGAAAAAGTAATTGATAATTTCATCGAGAAACAAATTGATGTATTAATTTCTACTACTATTATCGAAACAGGTATAGATATCCCTAACGCAAACACATTAATAATTCATGACGCAGATATGCTTGGTTTATCCCAACTTTACCAAATTAGAGGTAGAGTAGGCAGATCTAACAGAATAGCTTATGCATATCTAATGTACAAAAAACAAAAAAAATTGAACGAAGAAGCAGAAAAAAGACTACAAGTAATTAAAGAGTTCACCGAACTCGGTAGTGGATTTAAAATCGCATTAAGAGATTTATCAATCCGAGGAGCAGGTGATGTTTTGGGTCAAGAACAAAGCGGATTTATCGATGCAGTCGGTATAGATATGTATATGCAGATTCTGCAAGAAGAAGTCACAAAAGCACAAGGCGCTACACAAAAACAAGATAATACTAGAAAAATTAAAGCTAACGTGTCACGCTTTATTGATAAAGACTATATTGAAGATGATTACATAAAAATTGAAATGCACAAAAAAATTAATAATGTAAAATCAACGGATGATATAAATGAAATACTGAGCGAAATCCAAGATCGATTTGGTAAATACAACATTGAATTAGAAATATACATTTATGAAAAACTTTTCGAGTATTTATCTAAACAACTTAACATTGAAAAAATAAAAGAGAACAAAGCAAAGATAACGCTAATTTTTTCCGAAGAACAAACAACAAGTATGGCAGCTGCAAATATCTTTAAAAGTAGTTTAGAAGTTACAAAGGACTTTAGATTTTCTATTGAAAAAAATCAATTTGTAATTATTCTAGATACTACGAATTTAACTAAACATTGGTTGTATTCTATGACTGACTTTTTAGAAAAATTAAATCATTTAAAAAGCACTTGAGAAAGTGCTTTTTTATTGCCGAAAAAGCTTGAATTTGATTGAAAAAAAAGCCCTTTTATTATATAATATAATATATATAGTATTATATAGGGTGATGTCAATGAAAGATGTAAAGATAAAAACTGAATATATCACATTAGGACAATTAATTAAGTATTTAAGTCTTATTGGTTCGGGTGGAGAAATCAAATTTTTTCTGATGGAAAATCAGATTTTTTTAAATGGAGAATCCGAAAATAGACGTGGCAAAAAAATCTACCCTAGCGATATATTAAAAATTAATAATGAAGAATATCGGATAGTTAAATAATGATAATTAATACTGTTACATTATTTAATTATCGAGGCTATAAAAAAGCAGACATTAATTTTGGTAAAGGTGTTAATTTCTTCACAGGTAATAATGGCAGCGGAAAAACTAATCTTTTAGAAGCGATATATTTTTTGGCTTTAGCAAAATCATATAAAACCGCTGATGCTTCTACTATCAAAACCGATTCTGATTTTGCTAGAATAAGTGCAACCATTACTGCTGATAAAGAGTTTAAGACAAAGATAGTCATATCAAAGTTAGGGAAAAAAATATCAATTAATAATAAAGAAATTGATAAATTAAGCGATTATATAGGAAAAATCAAAGTATTAGCATTTTTACCAGAAGACATGGACTTAATAAAAGGTCCACCTAAGAACCGAAGATACTTTATTGACATGATTATTGGTCAATTCGATAAAAACTATCTAATTGAATTAGGTAACTATAAGAACATTCTAAAACAGCGTAATGAATTATTAAAAATGCTTTCTGAAAATCACAGTAAAGACTATACTTTATTAGATATCTACACAGAGCAGTTAGCTAGTAGCGCAGAAAAAGTTGTTAATTATAGGATTCATTTTGTCGAAAAAATTAATAAAGAATTAATACAAATGTATCACTATTTAGCAGCTAATGATAAAAGAATATTTTTTAAATATAACCCTATGATTGAACAAGACATACTTAAGCAACTTAAAGACAAATATCAAAAAGACATATTCTTTAGAACTACAAGCGTTGGTCCTCATAGAGATGATTATGATTTTTTTATAAATGATATCTATGCTAAGGATTTTGCTTCACAAGGCGAACAAAGAATAATTATTCTAGCAATCATTATGTCAATATCAAATATAATAATACAAGAAAAAAATATAAAACCAATTCTTTTATTAGATGATGTCTTTTCAGAATTAGACTATTTAAGACAAAATCAATTAGTTAAATATTTAAACTCAACTAACATTCAATCAATCATTACTACAACGAATATTAAAGATATCAATAGTAGTTTTCTAATAAATTCTAAAATATTTAATGTCAAAAATCATTTTATTCGGGAGGACAAAATTAATGGACAATAGAGACAACAACAAGTACGATTCCAGTAATATACAAATACTTGAGGGTCTAGAGGCAGTTAAAAAAAGACCTGGTATGTATATTGGGACAACAGGACCAAGAGGATTACATCATCTTGTATGGGAAATCGTTGACAACGCAGTTGATGAAGCGCTTGCTGGATACTGTGATTCAATTCAAGTTGAAATTTTACCAGGTAATGTAATTAGAGTTACCGATAATGGTCGTGGAATCCCTGTGGATACTCATCCAAAAACTGGTAGACCTTCAGTCGAAACTGTATATACGACTTTACATGCAGGAGGAAAATTTGACCATAATTCTTATAAAGTTTCTGGCGGACTTCATGGAGTTGGAGCGTCAGTAGTTAATGCGCTCAGCGAACATATGACTGTAGAGATTCACAAAGATGGAAAAATTTATAAAATTGAATTTGATCACGGTTTTGTCAAGAAAGAATTAGTTTGTCTAGGAGAAACTGAAAAATCTGGTACTGTAGTTACTTTTTTAGCTGACCCAATCATTTTTAATGAATCTCAAGAATATGAATTTGAAACCTTAAGAACACGTATTCAACAATTAGCTTTCTTAAATAAAGGATTAAAATTTTCAATATCAGATTTACGTGACGAATTAAAATTAGTGCACAAGGATTATTGTTATCAAGGTGGAGTAAAAGAGTATGTTTCTTTCTTAAACCAAGATAAAAAGGCTATTCATCCACAAGTCGCTTACTTTGAAGGTGAACAAGAAAATATCATCGTTGAAATAGCTATGCAATACAATGATGGATATGCTTCGAATATTTACCCTTTCACTAACAACATAACAAACCCTGAGGGTGGAACTCATGAAGAAGGTTTTAAAACAACTTTAACAAGAATATTAAACAACTACGGTAAGAGCGCTAATATTTTCAAAAAAGAAGAATCTCTTGCTGGCGAAGATACTCGTGAAGGTTTAGTTGCAATCGTTTCTGTTAAGCATCCTGATCCCCAATTTGAAGGTCAAACAAAATCAAAACTGGGCTCTAGTGATGCAAGACGAGTTGTCGGATCAATTATGAGCGAGGGCTTAGATCGCTTCTTAATGGAAAACCCTAGTGCAGCAAAGATAATCATAGAAAAATCATTAATGGCTCAAAGAGCTAGGTTAGCTGCTAAAAAAGCGCGTGAAGCAACTAGAAGAAAATCCCCATTAGATAGTTTAGGCTTTGCTTCTAAATTGGCTGACTGTAGAACAAAAGATTCTAACAGAGCTGAAATATATATAGTGGAAGGTGATTCTGCCGGTGGTTCAGCAAAACAAGGTAGAGACTCAGAATTTCAAGCTATATTACCGTTAAGAGGTAAAGTATTAAATGTTGAAAAAACAAGAATAGACAAAGCACTTCAAAACAAAGAAATTTTATCTATGATTCAGGCTTTTGGCACAGGAATCGGAGAAGAGTTTAATATTGAAAACCTAAGATACAAAAAAATCATTATTATGACCGATGCCGATGTTGATGGTGCACATATTAGAACGTTATTACTTACTTTCTTATTTAGATATCTTAAACCACTGATTGAACTTGGAAATGTTTATATTGCACAACCACCTTTATTTAAGGTTCAATCAGGAAAAAGTATTCAATATGCTTATCAAGAAAAAGAGTTAGAAAGAATTCTATCAGAATTAAATGGCAAACCAACCTTGCAAAGATACAAAGGGTTAGGGGAAATGAATCCTGAACAACTTTGGGAAACAACTATGGATCCTGAAACAAGAACTTTGTTACTTGTTAATATCGATGATGCAATTGAAGCTGATAGAGTATTTACAATGCTTATGGGTGATGATCCAGAAAGTCGTAAAGAGTTCATTCACGAAAATGCAGAATATGTCAAGAATTTAGATATATAGGACGGAGGAGAATATGGAAGACAATAAACCAATTATTGAAAATATAAACTTTGATAAAATAACAGAGATTAATCTTACAAACGAGATGAAGACCTCCTTCTTATCCTATGCAATGAGCGTAATTGTTGCTAGAGCGATTCCTGATGTAAGAGATGGATTAAAACCTGTACATAGAAGAATACTTTATGGGATGGATGAATTAGGTGTTTACGCTGATAAAGCTTATAAAAAGTCTGCGAGAATTGTTGGGGATGTTATGGGTAAATATCATCCACACGGCGACAGTTCGATTTATGACGCATTAGTAAGACTTGCTCAGGATTTCAGTACCCGTTATCCTTTGGTTAACGGTCATGGAAACTTTGGGTCAATTGATGGCGATCCACCTGCCGCAATGCGTTATACAGAAGCAAGAATGGAAAAAATCACTCAAGAAATGTTGAGAGATTTAAAAAAGGACACAGTTGACTTCATTGATAACTACGATGGTTCAGAACAAGAACCAAAAGTATTACCTGCACGAATTCCGAATTTAATAGTCAACGGTTCAAGCGGAATTGCTGTTGCAATGGCAACAAACATTCCTCCACACAACCTTTCTGAAGTTTTAGATGGTTATATAGCTTATGTTAAAAATAAAAACCTCGAGCTAGATGAAATCATGGAATATATAAAAGGTCCTGATTTTCCAACAGGCGGTGTCATCTTAGGACAATCGGGAATAACTTCTGCTTTCGCTACAGGAAGAGGAAGTATTAGAATTAAGGCTAAAACTGATATAATTGAGATGGCTAATGGTAAAAAACAAATCATTGTCAAGGAAATCCCATATCAAGTTAATAAAACCACACTAATCGAAAGAATAGCTGAATTAGCAAAAGAAGGTAGAGTGGAAGGTATAACTGATTTACGAGATGAATCAAGTCGTAAAGGAATGAGAATTGTTATCGAACTTAAACGAGATGCTAATGCAGAAGTAGTATTAAACAACTTGTTAAAGAATTCTCAGTTACAAACTACCTTTGGAGCTAACATGTTAGCCTTAGTCAATGATAGGCCTGTTGTTTTGGGCATTATTGACATGATTAAATACTATTATGAACATCAAGTAGAAGTCTTGATTCGTAAAACTAAGTTCGAATTAGACAAAGCGCAACAAAGACTTCACTTATTAGAAGGTTTTATTATAGCTTTGAATAATATTGATGAAGTAATAAAGATTATTAAAGAATCTTATGATGATACAGAAAATCAATTAATGACTACTTTCAACCTTTCTGAAATACAAACAAAAGCAATCTTGCAAATGCAATTAAGAAGACTATCTGGATTAGAAAGAGAAAAAATTGAACAAGAGTCTCAGAGTTTACACGAAATGATTTCTGATTTGCAAGAAACTCTTATCGACAAAGTTAAACAAGATCAAATCTTAATTGACGATGCTAGAGAAATGAAAGACAAATATGGCGATGCTCGCCGTACTGAAATAGACCCATTTGGTGACACTGACATTGAAGATGAAGATTTAATACCAATAGAAGACGTAATCATAGCTATTACAACAAACGGTTACGTAAAAAGAATGAATCTAGATGTATACCGCTCGCAAAATCGAGGTGGTAGAGGAAAAACTGGAATTAATCTTAATGAAGATGATGTGATTGACTCAATAACCTTTACCAAAACTCACGATTATATTTTATTCTTTACTAATTTAGGTAGAGTTTATAAAATGAAAGGTTACAAAATTCCTAACTTTGGTAGAAACTCTAAAGGCTTGCCTATAGTAAATCTATTGAACCTTACTGAAGGCGAAGAATTGGCAGCTGTTATGCCTATTAAGGACTTTGATTCTGGCTATTTATTCTTCACAACAACTAACGGTATCGTTAAAAGAACCTCTGTGTCAGAATTTCAGAATATTAGAGTTAATGGTATAAGAGCTATTACTTTAAGAGAAAACGATTTTCTACATTCCGTAAGACTTACCGATGGCACAAGAGATATAATTATTGGCGCATCTAACGGCAAGGCTATCAGATTCCAGGAAACTGAAGTTAGAGATATGGGAAGAACCGCTGCCGGAGTAAGAGGAATTTACTTAGAACCGGATGAATTGGTTGTAGGTGTATCCACAGTTACTGAAGATAGAAATCAAATTTTAGCAATAACAAAAAAAGGTTATGGTAAAAGAACCGAAGTTGATGAATATCGCGTTCAAAAACGAGGCGGTAAGGGAGTTAAAACTCTTAATGTAACTTCAAAAAACGGTGCTTTAGCTAAACTGATTTCGGTTGTTGGTAACGAAGACTTACTAGCTGTATCTGACAAAGGTATAATAATAAGAACCCCAATTGATCAAATCTCAATAACTAAGAGAGCCACTCAAGGCGTTAGAATAATCAATCTTGTAGAAGATCATGTAGTATCAACGATTGCAATTGTTGCTAAAGACGAAGAGATGGATGAATTAGAATTGAATTCATCTGATGAAAATCAATCAATTGCCACTTTAGATAAAGTATTAGAAAGCCCTAAAACAGAAGGATTTATCAAAGATGACAAAGAAACAATTGTTAATAATGAAAATGATGTTGAAAATGATGAAGAGATAGATGAATTAGAAGAAATACTAAATAATACATATTAAAAAAAGCAGGCTATATAACAGCCTGCTTTTTTTTGACTTATTATTTTATCCTAAAGCAACATCTAGTAACATCATAACCGCAAAGCCAATCATCGCTCCTATAGTAGCCACTTTCGTTGTTTTAAGCATTTGAGATTCTGGTATCAATTCCTCTATAACAACATAAATCATTGCTCCAGCAGCAAAAGAAAGGGCATAAGGAAGCAAACTTCTAATACTTATAGCTAGTAATGCACCGATAACTCCGGCGACAGGTTCAACGACACCGCTTAATTGTCCCATTTGAAATGCTTTTCCTTTAGAGATACCTTCTCGATGAAGCGGTACACTCACCGCAGTTCCTTCTGGTAAGTTTTGAATACCAATACCTATAGCCAATGCTATTGCAGCGCCTATTGATGCGCCTGGTATTCCCGCTGCGGCTGCTCCAAAAGCGACTCCAACAGCTAAACCTTCGGGAATATTATGTAGCGTAATTGACAAAACTAACAGTACAGATCTTCTCCATCTACTAGGAAGACCTTCCTGATGATGAGATTCGATATGAATATGCGGCAATATTTTATCGACCAACATTAAGAATGCGCCTCCAGCCAGAAAGCCAATCACAGCCGGAACCCAAGGGATCATTCCTAATTCATCCGCTAGTTCAATTCCCGGATTTAATAAACTCCAAAATGATGCAGCTATCATTACACCCGCACTAAATCCTAGCATTGCGTTCATAATAGATTGATTCATGCTTTTAAAAACAAACACAAATGCTGATCCTAATGCCGTCATTGAATATGTAAATGCAGTTCCAATTAAAGCCGCTAAAACTGGATTTATATTACTGAAAAATTCAATCATAAATGTCCTCCAATTTAAAAAATTATCTTGTTAGTAATATATTATATCATTATTTAATTTTTTTTTGCAATTAAATGACAGTTTTCTTAAAGTATGTAATTTACATTGTATTTCTATATTCTTTTAATATATAGAACAAACATAACTCTATACATATTACATATATATAATCTGGTAGCCTTTATATTAGTGAAATGATATTTTTTAAAAAAAGAAAATGTTTTTTATAAACAGTATTTATCTAGTCTTTAGATTACGTATGATAAAACGAATCAACGATTATTTTATCATACGCAATCCTTTTTTTTCATATTATACAACACACGAAATATAAACATTTTCCACCATTAGGAGAAGTTTGTTTTAACAAAACCAACAAAAGACATTCTTGATTATAACTAATTCAAATGGTATAAAAAAAACGCTATATTTTATAGCGTTTGATTTAACTACTGGCGGAGTAAGAGAGATTCGAACTCTCGCGCCGGTTTCCCGACCTACACCCTTAGCAGGGGCGCCTCTTCGGCCACTTGAGTATTACTCCATTTTAACAGTCAGCCATTTAATATTACTAGATTTTTGCCTGACTGTCAAGAAATTTTTAACTTATATAAGTTTCTGGTTGCTCGACTTCATCTTCAATATGCTTTGGTAAATCTTTTTCAACATTCCTATCCTTTGGTTTTTCTTTTGGTTGATTAATACTCTTTTGATATTCTCGGTATTTTCTATAACCACCATATCCATCAAAACTCAAGTAAACAGCTCCGCCAATCGAAATTATAAAGAAAATCCAACCAAGTGTTTTTGCTTCAAAATCACTCGAAACCGCTAGAATTGAACCTAAGGTAAGAGCTACTATATGAAAGATAAATTTTGGCACTTCAGTTTTCTCATTAAAAAAGGTAGTAGATACAAAGAAAACTAAACCTCTAGTATATAAAAAGAATACTAAAAACCAACGATATAAGCCATCCCATGGACTTATTAATGCACCACTTGAATCTTTTTGTGTGAATCCAGCATAAATCATAATAGCGCCCAAAACAATCGCTATTAAAATCTCTATCAAGTTGATAGTTCTTAAAACTTCTTTGTTAAGTGACTTTAGTAAAGGATATACTCGGAATATAGAAAATATTACAATTGTAAACCCAGTAATAATATAAACAATATCTTCACTAACAACCATAAATATCCCAACCGCAATTAAAACAGCAGCTAGAACAAATTTTAACGCCCATCCATATCCATATTTAGGTTTTACCATTTTAAACCTCCTTAAAAAGTTTTTACATAAATATTATATTACTTACTATAGTTATTTTTCAATAAGTAAACTCTAATTAACATAACTTGGTTTATCTTTTGGATTAATCATAGTAAGCTGAAGTCTTTTTCTTTCCAAATCGACACTAACAACCCAAACTTTAACAATATTTCCGACACTAACAACATCTAATGGATGTTTTACGTATGATTTGCTTAATTTAGAAATATGAACTAGTCCCGCTTCTTTTATCCCAACATCAATGAATGCACCAAAATCCACAACATTTCTTACGGTTCCTTGCAACTCCATATCAACTTTTAGATCTTCCAAGCTTAAGAGTTCACTCTTAAGTAATGGTTGCGGAAAATCATCTCTAATATCTCTAGTAGGAGAAACAAAAGCTTCCAAAATATCTTCTATAAGAATGATGCTTTGATTAAAATAATCAGCTAATTTATTCTTATCAACATTGTTGACAATCAATTTACATTTTTCTGTTCCAATTTCATCAGCTGTTAAATTTATATGTTTTAAAATTTGATAAGCTAAAACATAGCTTTCAGGATGTATCGGAGTTTTATCTAAAGGGTCCGAAGAATTAAAAATCCTTAAAAACCCAATTGCTTGTTCAAAGGTTTTCGCTCCTAAACTTGGAACACTCATTAATTCCTTTCTACTCTTATAAGGTCCGTTTGCTTCTCTTTTTTCAACAATATTCTTAGCAACTTTAGCGGATAAACCAGAAACATATTGCAATAAGGACTGAGATGCAGTATTAACATTTACACCGATTTTATTTACAGCTGTAATTACTACAAAGTCCAATGAATCAGATAATTTAGACTGAGTAACATCATGTTGATATTGTCCAACCCCAATTGATTTAGGATCAATTTTCACTAATTCACTTAAAGGGTCCTGCATTCTTCTAGCAATAGAAACAGCTGATCTTTCTTCAACTTGAAAATCAGGAAACTCTTCTCTGGCCAAATCAGATGCAGAATATACAGAAGCACCTGCTTCACTTACGATTACATATTTTACAGGATGATCAACTTCTCTCAATATGGAAACTATAAAACTTTCAGTCTCTCTAGAAGCGGTCCCATTACCGATAGCAATGATATCTATTTTATATTTATCTATAATACCCTTAGTGATTTTCTTTGCTTCTTCGATCTGTCTAGGGTTAACGTTTTGGCCAATATATGCTTCATGAGGATATATAACACCTTTGTCAATGAACTTACCATATCTGTCAATCACAGCTAATTTACAGCCAGTTCTAAAAGCTGGGTCAACACCTAAAACCATCTGCCCCTTTAATGGTGGTTGTAGTAATAAAGAACGTAAATTCTCAGAGAAAATATGAATTGCTTGATTCTCTGCTCTATCAGTAAAATCACTTCTAATTTCTCTTGATATTGATCCACTTATTAATCTTTTATATGCATCAATATATGACTCTTCAACAAGACTGTTAACATTAGATTTATAATCTTTTATAATCTGTCTATTCAAATAATTAAAAATTTTATCAGTATCAACGTCAATTTTTATAGTAATGATTTTTTCTTTTTCAGCGCGATTAATCGCTAAAATTCGATAGAGCTTAATTGTAGATAAAGCTTCTTCAAAGTCATAATAATTTTGATATGTCTTATATTGATCTTCAGCATCTTTTTTTATCTTAGTTACAATTATTCCGTTTCTATAAGAATAATCTCTAATCCATTTACGGTAATCAGCATTATCAGAAACTTTTTCAGCTATAATATATTTCGCTCCTTGCAATGCATCTTCTACACTTTTAACTTCATCTGTTAAATATGGAATTGCTAAATCAAAAACATTTTCAACATCAGGAAACGTCAAGATTTCATTAGCTAATGGTTCAAGCCCCATTTTTATAGCTTCTGTTGCTTTTGTTTTTTTCTTTTCTTTAAAAGGACGATAAATATCTTCTAAATCAACCAATTTATCACAAGCATTAATGTCTTTAACTAACTCGTCGGTCAACATACCCTTTTCATCAATCAGTCTTTTTATATCATCTTTTCTTTCTTGTAAAGATTTTCCATATTCATACTCTTTTTGAATCGCTCTTATTTGTTCTTCATCTAATGATCCAGTTTTTTCTTTACGATACCTCGCAATGAAAGGAACAGTATTTCCTTCTGCTAACAACTCTAAAACAGTCTCAACTTGTTTGATACTAATTCCTTGAGTTTTAGCAACTTCTTTTATTAATCTATCGTTTATATATTCCATCTTTGTCTCCTTTATGTACATAACTATTTTACCATATTTCAACAAATATAGGTAAAAAAAAAGAGCTATAAATATAGCTCTTAAAAAACTAGTCTAAAAACGGTGCATAAGTATTATCTTCAATTGTTTTTAAAACATCAACAACTGAAACAGAACCGCTAAACAATTCTTCAAATTCTCCATCATTAACAATTATTAACATTGGCGTTTGAACTGATGTTTTATCTATCGTTTCTAAAAAATCTTCACTTTCATCTTCAACGTTACTTATGTTCATTAAGAAAAATTCATTTTCGCCTAACTTGTTCGCTAACCTAAGAACATCATTTCTAATATTATCGCAACCTTCACAGTTATCTGAGTAAACATAAATAACATAATCAGATATAGCCTGATCATTTGCATCCTTCATATCAAAAGCATCCGCATATTTATCTATCGAATTATAATTATTATAATCTTTCCATTTTGTCATTGAACCATAAATAAAAGCCACTAATACTACAAGTATTACCGCAGCAATAATCGCTACTATTGTTTTTAGTAATAAAGTTTCAGCATTTTGCTTTTTAAAACCCTTTTTATAAGTCGCCATTTCTTCACCTCAGTATTATAATTTTAACTAATTTTACACTTTTTTGCAACAATTATTTTATATTATGTATCTAAACTATACTTTCTACAATCGCAAAACCAATACTATGCTCTTTTTCATGAGATAAAGATATCTTGATTGATAAATCATCAAAAATTGGTTTAACCATTATAGGTCTATTAATCTCATCGTTTAAAACTACAATTTCTCGCATATAAACATCTATTTTCGCTTGTGAAAAAGCTTTTATGATAGCTTCTTTTACCGCAAATCTTCCCGCTAAATATTCTAGTTTTCTTGTTTCCAGTTTTAAATCATTAAAAACTACTAATTCATCTTCATTTAAAATTCTTTCTGAAACTTTTAAATTTATCCGGCTATTTTGACAAATATCAACGCCTATACCTAATATCATTTGATTTCCTCTTCGATTATTATTCTATTTGCTAAATCTTTAATCGCTCTAAAGCGATGATTTAAAGCAGATTTTGAAATTTGTTCATCAAAATGTTCAAGTGATACATTAGATAATTCAACTAAACTATACTCAGGATAGGTTTTTCTAAGAAAGATAGCCTCTTTAATCCCTTTAGGTAAGTTATCTTGAGATTTTCTTTCAATTATTGTAATATATTCCAATTGTTTATTAGCTGCGTCCATAGCTTTTTTTTCATTTGCTATATCACAATTAATAACTCGATTAATTGAATTTCTAAAATCCCTTTTAATCCTAGAATCTTCAAAGTCAAACAAAGAATTGTTTGCACCAACCACACGCAAGAAATCAGCTATTTTTTCCGCTTCTTTTATATAAGTGATATAGCCACGTCTATTCTTAGATACTTTAGCATTCAAATCAAACTCATCGCTAAGTTCTTTTATCACATTTGCTTGAACTAGTGAAAATGATTGGATTTCTAAATGGTAGGCACTGGTGTCAGGTGAATTAATTGACCCTGAGGCTAAGAAAGCTCCTCTTAGATATGCTTTCTTACAACACTCATTAGTTATTAATCTGTCATCAACATCTTGAAAAAAAATTGCGTCTTTATTAATTAATGACAAATCAGTAATTAAGAAATTAACTTTATTAGTTATTTTGACAATAAATAAATCATGTTTATTAAGTTTATTAATCTGCTTTTTCAAAAGAGTAATATCAATATCATATAATTCTTTAGACAAAAATGTAAATCTTCTTACAACCGCATTATTCGTTGTCTGAAAAACTAGACTAATTCCTTCAAAATTCTTTTCTATTGATCCATTAATATGTAACATTGCGGATAACTCGGCTTTATAACAACAATTAAGCTGCTTTAAACTTTGTAATTCCGTCTTAATATCTTGTGAAAAAGACATTTAAATCACTCCTATTTTTTAAAACCAAGGTCTTTCAACTGTTGAATAATCTTTACCTTTTCTAGTAGTCCTAATTAATACAGACAGTCCAATACCTGCTAAAATCATTAGAACAGACGTAACTATCGCTGATCTAAAAGTCATACCAAAGATTTCAAATACTAAAGGATCTGTTCTCATAATTTCTATAAATATCCTGACTCCACCATACCAAACTAAGTAGAAAGACAATAATTCGCCAAAATGTATCTTCTTCCATCTTCTTAAAACAAGCATAATAACAAATCCAAGTACATTTAAAGTTGATTCATAAAAGAAAGTTGGGTGATAGTATCCTGTGAAAGGTTCAACAGCAATTGAATGAAATCCTTTTGTAATATACATATTATTAACAATAAATTCTGGAATATGTATAGTATATCTTAAATAGTTAAATTGTTCTTCCAAAGATAAGTTCATTACACCGTTTACAGTCCCACCAACAATACCACCGTGAGCTTCTTGATTAAAAAAGTTACCCCATCTACCAAACGCTTGAGCAATAATAAAACCAACAGCTACAATATCAAGGACTTTGAAAAAGTCGATTTTTCTTTTTCTTGTATAAAAAAAAGCACAAAAAATCGCTACTGTAAAAGCTCCATGAATCGCTAAACCAGAAAGACCAAAGGTAGAAAAGTCCAATGTACCACTGGAAAAACCAAGAATTCTTAATAATGACGGGAAAAATCCCCCACCTATAAACTGATCTAACTCAAAAACTACATACCATAGCCTAGCACCTAAAATAGCTACCGGCACAATCCACAAAAACCCATCAATTAAATCGTCTTTTTTTAATCCCACTTTTTTCGACTCTTTAAGTCCTAATCCTAAGGCTACAAATATACCCATCATTATGAAAAAAGAATAGAAAAATACTGACCTTCCAAAAACTGTTACTAATCGGTTATCAAGAGTATAAATAGGCTTTATTACTGTATCTTCATCTATTTTAGAATAATCACTTTCCCAAACAGACCATCTAGTAAAATATCTGTCTCCAACATCTGCAGGATCTGCTGGAGTCTCTATAATACATTCGTCAACTCCATCACAGTTTACTTCTTTAATAACATTACCTTCGTAATCAACAAATACAACTTTGTATGGTTCATTATTTTCATTATTATCACAACCAGATAAATTAATTACTAGAACCAATGCAAATAAAAAATATAATGCAACTCTAATTTTCCTCATTTTGATTCTCCTTGTTTCTTTTAATATGTTGATTTAATTCGGTATTAAACTCTATAGCAGAATTATACCCTAAATTTTTTGATTTGAAATCAAAAGCAGCAGCTTCTACTAAAGTAGCAGCGTTTCTTGCTTCTGTAATCGGTAAAGCCGCATAAGAAATATATGTATCAAATATTTTTCTTTTGTCCGTTTTTAAACCCAATCTATCATAGTTTTGTTTCTCATCATCCCATTTTTGAAGTTCGACAATAAGTGATAACCTTTTCTTTTGGCGATAAGCTTTAACGCCAAATAGATGTACCACGTTGACAATTCCAACACCACGAATTTCTAAATACTTCTTTAAAATGTCTGGTGCTTCACCAACTAACATACCTTTTTCAACCTGATATATTTCTACAGTATCATCAGCTACTAACATGTAACCTCTTCTAATTAATTCTAAAGCAACTTCACTTTTTCCTAAACCGCTTTTCCCAGTTATTAATACTCCAACGCCATTAATATCCAGCAAAACTCCATGCATACTAGTTCTTTCAGCTAAACCAGCCTGTAAAAACGAATATAATTCACTAAACAGTGAAGTTGTTTTATAAAAACTTTTCAATATTGGTATATCATACTTATTCCCGTATTTAATAAACAATTTAGGAATATCCACGTTTTTTGTAAAAATAAAAGCTGGTGCTCCCTTTTCAAAAATAGCTTCGATTCGTTCTTCCTTAAGTCCGGAATCTAAAGAATTAAAAAAAGTTGCTTCTTTTGACCCGATAATCTGAATTCTATCATTCTCATAAAACTCTAGCAAACCAGCTAACTCAATTCCTGGTTTCACTAAAGCTGGAATCGAAACTTTTCTATTAATCCCTTTTTCACCAGCAATAATATCTAGCTTAAATCCATCAATTATTTCTTTAATAGTTAACGAAGCCATCCAATGTCACCTTCTTTTTTTTAATTTTCTTAAAGCAATTTGTCTAATTATATAAAGATAAAAAGTACGAATAATTATTCTAAAAATATGGAAGAAAATCACAAAAACAATAGGATACCAATGATTATTAAAGTCTATATTACCTCCAAAAATTATCAAATCCAAGAAATAAAATAAGATTAAATTCATCAATAAATAGATTAAGCCTGAAGAAAATATAATCAAAGATACATAATTCCTAATTAAATATTTTCTATATAATTCTTCATATAGAGTTAATATCAAAGCCGTAAAAACTAAATAGATTACACTTGAAACGTAAGCGAAGTTTATAATATTAAACAAAACAAAAATAACAAGAAAATTAATTGCAAAACTAATAAGAAGATTAACTAATAAATTATGAGTGTACTCCATACCTAAATTAATTTTTAAAACAACAGTTCCTTTAGGATTTGCGTTTTTCTTTTGTTTTCGTTTTTCATCTTCGTTTTGCTGTTTAACTTGCTCAATAAGTTTTTCTAATTCTTCAATTTCTTTTCTAATATCTTTATCGTTTTTATCCATTTTTAATCCTAATCCATTAAACTACAAAATATAATAACATATTATAAAAAAAATTACGAGTGTTTAACAGTCCTGTTCAATATTTCTTTTAAGTATTGACCAGTATATGAGTTCTTGTTGGCGGCGATTTCTTCTGGTGTTCCTTGAACGATAATCTCGCCACCTCTATCTCCACCCTCTGGTCCTAAATCGATAATATGATCAGCAACCTTAATAACATCTAAGTTATGCTCAATCACAATTACTGTAGCTCCTTTATCGACAATATCACTTAACACTTCAACTAATTTTTTAATGTCATGAGTATGAAGCCCTGTAGTAGGCTCATCCAAAATGTAAATTGATCTATCTGATATCTTTTTATATAACTCACTAGCTAATTTTACTCTCTGAGCTTCCCCACCCGAAAGTGTTGTTGATGACTGCCCTAGTTTGATGTAACCTAACCCAACATCATTTATTGTTTTTAAACGATTATAAATTTTAGGATGATTCTCAAAAAAACGAACACTTTCTTCAACTCTCATATCTAAAACATCCGCAATAGTTTTACCTTTATACTTAACTTGTAAAGTCTCTTGATTATATCTTTTACCGTGACACTCTTCACATTCCACATATAAATCCGGCATAAAATGCATCTCTATTTTTATAAGCCCATCGCCTTGACAATGTTCACATCTGCCACCTTTTACATTAAAAGAAAATCTTCCTTTATTGTAACCTCTAAGCTTTGCTTCTTTTGTCTTAGTGAATAAATCACGAATATCATCAAAAACCCCTGTATAAGTTGCAGGATTAGATCTTGGAGTTCTGCCTATAGCTGATTGATCGATATCAATGATTCTATCAAATTGTTCATAATTTTCTATTTTTTCTACTTTTCCGGCTGATTCATTTCTCCTAGTAATCAAATTAACTAAATTTTTATATAAAACATCATTTACTAAAGAGGACTTTCCTGAACCAGAAACACCTGTCACTACAGTAAAACATCCTATCGGGAAATCCACAGAAATATTTTTTAGATTATTTTGTGCAGCTTTTTCAACATGAAGATATCCCTTGCTGTGAAGCCTTCTTTTCAAAGGGATTGGAATGCTTAATTCCCCTCGTAAGTATTTAGCGGTAATTGAATGCTTATCTTTTAGCAGTTCTTTTGGCGTTCCAACAAATACAACTTCGCCGCCATGATCTCCAGCACCAGGACCAATGTCAATGACTAAATCACTTTCTAAAACCATTTCGTTATCATGTTCAACAACAATCATTGTGTTTCCTAAATCTCGCATGTCTTTTAAAGTATTTATTAAACGATGATTATCTCTTTGATGCAATCCTATTGAAGGTTCATCCAAAACATATAGTACACCTGTTAAGCGTGATCCAATTTGGGTAGCTAATCTAATTCTTTGCGCTTCACCACCAGACAAAGTACCAGCTAACCGGGATAATGACAAATAATCAAGTCCTACATTAATCAAAAAACCTAGTCTAGCTTTTATTTCTTTTAAAATTGGTCTAGCAATCTCAAATTCCTTATCTGTTAGCGTGACATTTTCTAAAAACTCTACGAAATGCAAAATACTTAATTCAGATAATTCATGTATATTTAAACCGCTAACATAAACAGATAAAGCTTCTTTATTTAATTTTTTTCCATGACACGTTTCACAAACAAGATCATTCATCATCGATTCAATCCAGTTTCTAATCGCTTTTGAAGTTGATGACATATATCTTCTTTCTAAACTAGTAACAACCCCTTCAAAAGGCCGTTTTGAATTGTGAAACATATTCCCAGTTTTAGAAACATAACGAAAATCCACCTCTTCTTTTGAACCATAAAGTAAAATGTTTTTCTGTTTTTCAGTTAAATCTTTAAATGGTTTATCAAGAGGAATGTCTAAAGCTAACGCAGTTTGTTCAATTTGTTGAAAATAAAGTGAATCCATATGTGCATATTTACGAAAAACATTTTCTTTTAAACTTAAGCTTTGATCTGGAAGCAGTAAATCAGGATCAACTTTTCGTTTGAACCCCAAACCTGCACATGTCTCACAAGCACCATAAGGTGCATTAAAAGAAAATAGTCTAGGTTCTAATTCAGGTACAGTAAAACCACAAATTGGACAGGAAAAATGTTCACTGAAAACTAACTCCTCGTTATTAACAAATATTTTAACATGCCCATTACCAAGTTTAGCTGCAACTTCTAAAGAATCATATAATCTAGATGTGATTTTATCATTAACTATCACTCTATCAATTACAACATCAATATCGTACCTATTGTTCTTTTCTAATTTAATGTCTTCATCAAGCTCGTGTTCTTCTTTATTTATTCTTATTCTTGTATAGCCTTCTTTTCGTAAATTTTCTATTGTTTTTTGATGCGAACCTTTTTTGCCACGAACAACAGGGGCTAAAATAATAAGCTTTTCGCCATTATACTCTAAAACTCTATTTGTCATTTCTTGTATTGTCTGAGATTTTATTTCAATATTATGAATAGGACAAAACACTCTGCCAACTCTTGCATAAAGCAATCTTACATAATCATAAATTTCCGTTACTGTGCCTACAGTAGATCTTGGATTATTCGAAGTTGTTTTTTGATCTATAGATATAGCAGGTGATAGCCCTTCGATAGAATCAACATCTGGCTTTTCCATATTGCCCAAAAACTGCCTAGCATAAGAACTTAATGATTCTACATATCTTCTTCTTCCCTCTTCATAAATTGTATCAAAAGCCAAACTGGTCTTTCCTGAACCGGAAAGACCTGTCATAACTATTAATTGATTCTTTTTAAACTCGAGATCAATTGATTTTAAATTGTTCTCTCTTGCACCTTTTATAGTTATAAATTCACTCAAATTATCACCCATTCACAATCATTTTATCAAAATCTTTTTCGCTAATTATTTGAACACCCAAAGATATAGCTTTATCGTATTTTGAGCCAGGACTATCTCCTACAAGTACAAAATCAGTTTTATTTGAGACGGAAGAGCTGACATTACCACCTAATCTCTCAATAATACTTTTTGCTTCATTCCTAGAATAACTATTTAAAGTTCCAGTTATCACAACTGTTTTATTTGTAAAAACAGTTGTTTCATTCATACGTGAATCTGTATAAGTTGTATTAACACCCAACATCTTAAGTTCTTCCATTGTAGATAAGTTTACATTTTCACTAAAATACTGTCTTACACTTTTAGCTGTAGCTTGTCCTATATCTTTTATTGAAGATAACTCATTTTCATTTGCTTTTTTTAAAACAAACAAATCAACATAGTTTTGAGCTAAAACCTTTGCTGTTTTAGCCCCAACATGTCTAATACCTAATCCAAACAACAATTTATCTAGGTTATTATTCTTAGAATTTTCAATAGCTTTCAAAAGATTATCTATACTTTTAACTCCAAAACCTTCGCGTAGTATTAGTTCTTCTCTATGCTGATGTAATTTAAATATATCTAATATATTTTTAACATATCCATCATTGTATAATTCTGTCAATATCGCTTCGCCCAAGCCATCAATATTATATGCTTCTCTAGAAGCAAAATGAATTAAACCTTCTAAATGCTTAGCCTCACAGTTGGGATTCAAACAATAATAATCAGCTTCACCTGGTTTTCTGACTATTTTGTTATGGCAAATAGGACAATTATCAATCATATGAAAAGCCACTTCGTTACCTGTTCGCTTCTCTTTAGCAACTCTTAAGACTTCAGGTATAATCTCTCCTGCTTTTCTTACAACCACTACATCATTGATATGAATATCTCGATCATTAATAAAATCTTCATTATGTAAAGTTGCTCTAGAAACTAAAGAGCCAGATATCATTACTGAGCGTAATTTAGCAACGGGTTTTACAACACCAGTACGCCCGACTTGAAAATCTATAGCTTCTAAAACGGTTTCTACTTCTTCAGCTGGAAATTTATAGGCAATAGCCCATTTTGGAAACTTTGAAGTATAGCCTATTTTTTCATACAAATCAATTTCATTAACTTTTATAACAATACCATCAATTTCATAATCTAGTTGAAATCTAATGCTTTCAAACTTTTGGATAAAAGATATAACTTCATCTATATCATTACAATAAACCGTATTTTCATTAACTTTAAAACCTAGTCTTTTTAATTCTTTGATTATCTCAAAATGGTTTTTACTTTTTAAACCATAACCATAATATAGAAATGCATCTAAATTCCTTTTAGCAACAACTTTAGGATCAAGTTGCCTAATTGTCCCCGCAGCTGCATTACGTGGGTTTTTAAATGTTTCTTCGTTATTTTCTATCTTTTCTTGGTTTATTTTATCAAAACTTTTTTTACTTAAGTAAATTTCACCTCTGACTTCAATAGAATTATCTGTATCTATTTTTAAAGGTATAGTTTTTATAGTTTTAACGTTTTCTGTTATATCTTCACCTAATATACCGTTACCTCTTGTTGCTGCTCTTTGATAATATCCGTTTTCATATAATATAGAAACAGATAGTCCATCAATTTTTAAATCAGCTGTGTAAGTGTATTTGTTTACGGCTTTTTTAACCTTTTTATCAAATTCTTTTAGTTCATCAAAACTAAAAACATTATCCAAAGATAACATAGGAATGTCATGTTTTACCTTTTCGAATTTTTCACTCACTTCGCCACCAACCCTTTGTGAAGGGGAATCTTTGGTTTTGAATTCAGGATGTTCATTTTCTAATTTAATCAATTCTTTCATTAACTTATCAAACTCAAAATCCGTAACACTAGGGTTATCCATAACATAATACTCGTAACTGTATTTGTTTAAAAGATTTCTAAGTTCGTTAATTCTTTCGCTTATCAACACTATTTTGTCACCACCTCATAACTAGGATGATCTTTAATCAAAACTTTAATTCCTGTTGGACTAGGAAAAGCGACCCTAATCTTTTCATCTTCAATCGCCACAACAACACCCTTGCCAAATGTTTTGTGTTCTATTTTATTACCGACACTTACATTTTGTTTCACTTGTTTATATGTGTATTTACTTTCATCAAGTTCAATACCTTTTCTCTGTCTAGGTTTTTCAAAAACCAATTTTCTAGGTTGATACATTCCTTTTCTTTCAATGAATTCCTCATTGATTTCATCAATAAACTGAGAATCCAAATTGGACATATATCTTCCATACATAAAACGAGTCTGGCTATTTGTTAAATACACTTGATCTTTAGCTCTTGTTAAAGCTACATAAAACAATCTTCTTTCTTCATCAACATTAATTGAATCCATTAAACTCTGACTTGAAGGAAATAACGTTTGTTCCAAACAGGTAATGAAGACAACATCAAATTCCAACCCTTTGGCAGCGTGAACTGTCATTAAGTTTACATATTCTCCTTTTTCATCAATCTCTTGAGCTTGTTCGTGTAAAGCCATTTCATTCAAAAGAGTAGCTAAAATCTCATAATTAGTAAAATTGACGTCATACCCAGCAATTTTTTCCATCATTAAACTCTT
>Ga0265294_10002084_pt1 | contig 26427 bp, 22 predicted proteins | sample MunlanPumphouse3_FD_192504 | JGI IMG/M metagenome (GOLD analysis project Ga0265294, IMG submission 192504) | Groundwater microbial communities from a municipal landfill in Southern Ontario, Canada - Pumphouse #3 | ecosystem: Environmental > Aquatic > Deep subsurface > Groundwater | place... | reverse complement strand
TGAATTGAAGCCCCAGTAAACGGCGGCCGTAACTATAACGGTCCTAAGGTAGCGAAATTCCTTGTCGGGTAAGTTCCGACCCGCACGAATGGTGTAACGATTTGGGCGCTGTCTCAACGCGAAATCCGGTGAAATTGAAGTATCGGTGAAGATGCCGATTACTTGTGGTTAGACGGGAAGACCCCGTGAACCTTTACTTTAGCTTGACATTGAAACTTGGACTAGGATGTGTAGGATAGGTGGGAGGCGTTGAAGCGTGACCGTCAGGTTGCGTGGAGCCGTTGGTGAAATACCACCCTTTCTCGTTCACGTTTCTAACGGTGCCCATGAAGCTGGGTAGCGGACAGTGTCTGGTGGGAAGTTTGACTGGGGCGGTCGCCTCCTAAAGAGTAACGGAGGTGCGCGATGGTCACCTTAGGGCGGTTGGAAATCGTCTGGTAAGTGTAAAGGCACAAGGTGGCTTAACTGCGAGACTTACAAGTCGAGCAGATACGAAAGTAGGTCTTAGTGATCTGGCGGTAGCGAGTGGAAGCGCCGTCACTTAACGGATAAAAGGTACTCCGGGGATAACAGGCTGATTTTGCCCAAGAGTTCATATCGACGGCAAAGTTTGGCACCTCGATGTCGGCTCATCGCATCCTGGGGCTGGAGCAGGTCCCAAGGGTTTGGCTGTTCGCCAATTAAAGCGGTACGTGAGCTGGGTTCAGAACGTCGTGAGACAGTTCGGTCCCTATCTGCCACGAGCGTTGGATGTTTGAGGGGTTCTGCCTCTAGTACGAGAGGACCGAGGTGGACGAACCTCTGGTGTACCAGTTGTCGTGCCAACGGCAAGTGCTGGGTAGCTACGTTCGGAAGGGATAACCGCTGAAAGCATCTAAGTGGGAAGCCCTCCTCAAGATGAGACATCCCTGTCCGTAAAGGACACTAAAGGTACCAGGAAGAATACCTGGTCGATAGGCTGGAGGTCGAAGCATGGTAACATGTGTAGCCGACCAGTACTAATCAACCGTGAGGCTTGACCATATTATTGTATCAATCCCGATTAAGCATTGCTTTGCTCATCCGGCGCATCTGCGCGGGTGACATAAGGAATGTTGGCCCGGTGGCCATAGCAGAGGTGTCATACCCGTTCCCATCTCGAACACGGTAGTCAAGCCCTCTTGCGCCGATGGTACTGCCTTTTGGCGGGAGAGTAGGTCGCTGCCGGGCCTTTTTTATTTTTGACTAACTAACATAACTATCGCAACGAATCTACTTGCGTAACCTTTACTTCTTTCTTATCCTATCATCATGATCATACCAATTGATAAACCAACATTACGTCGTAAAGATATGACTGCAGTGTTACAAACTATGGCTGATGAACAAATCGGGCCTGGAGAACACACACAAGCCTTTATTGAGTTATTTCAAAAAACAGTAGGGCTATCAGGATATGCCCTCGCATTACGAGATTTAGTGCAGGCTTTGCGCATAGCTCTATTGAGTCTCGATTTACCCGCTGGATCAACTATTGGTATTTCAGCTCTCTCTCCTGTGATGTATAGTTCGGTTATTATCTCGCTTGGACATTCTGTTGAAATTTTTGATATCAATCCCGAAACAGGTAATCTTTCCTATCATGATGTAATAAATCGTGCTTCTCCAACCCTTTCAGCGCTTATCCTCTATGAACCCTATGGCAACATGCCCGATTATGATGTGTGGCAAGAGTGTTCACTGCCCATAATTGAAGATATTACTGAAAGTCTTGGCAGTTCATTTGAAGAGCAATCAGCCGGAAATCCCAAGAACATTATCATCTGTGCGTTTGAGGGGAGTGGGTTGGTCTCTACAGCTGGAGGAGCAGCGCTCATGACGCAAGATGATGAACTAGCTAAGAAAATGGCTTTTTTATTGGAGCCGCAGTTGCCTTATACTACGCTACCCGATATGAATGCAGCCCTTGGTGTGGTACAATTACTACAAATTGAGAAGAATATACAAAAACGTAAAGCAATTTTTGATCGGTATCGGTTCTCTCTTATGAAGACTAAACACACATTGTTTGGGATTAAGGATATCGACTATGCTAGTAATGGCTATGGCTTTGTCGCTCTACTCGATGCCAAACCAACGCTTGCTCAACAATTTTGTCTACGTCATGAAGTAGATACAGTTTTGGCTTTTTCTCAAGCTGTTATAAAGGATAATCTTGACCGATTCGACTTGTATCCACATGCCATAGCGTGTGTCACCCGGGCGCTTCGGTTTCCCCTCTATCCATTTTTGACGAACCAGCAGATTGTACAAATTGAAAAAGTACTCGCACATCTGCCATAGGAGAATTTTGCATGTTAAATCGGGTAAAACCTTTGAAACGAATCGTAATATTGGCTAATAAACACAAAGCTGAGGCAAAGAATGTCGTCAACGAAATTCATGCATACTTACTAGAACGTCAGATTCCGCACGATATTCATTATATCTTTGCAGATGAAGAGACTATAACATTACATGAAGAGACTAACCTTGCGATTTGTTTAGGGGGCGATGGTACAGTTTTATCGTGTGCCCGTTTACTGCATGCTTACGGAATTCCGATGCTAGCTGTAAACTTAGGTACTTTTGGATTTATTACTGAAGTGTGTAAAGATGAGTGGAAGGAAGCTTTTGAATCGTATGAAGCGGGAGTGGCTCCAGTATCTCGTCGTCTTATGGTGCGCATCTCTGTTCTACGTGACGGCGAAAAAATCTTTATGGCCCACGGCTTGAATGAAATGACAGTGGCAGCTTCTGGTATCTCGAAAATGGTAACGTTAGATTTGTTTATAAACGGGACCCACGCTGGAAAAATTCGTAGTGATGGTATTATTGTATCGACTCCAACAGGTTCGACCGCTTATAGCCTTGCCGCAGGAGGCCCTATTTTAGACGTCGATTTAGATGCCCTTATTGTCAATCCGATTTGTCCTTTTACCCTCTCTAACCGCCCCTTGGTCATTACCGGAGAAGATGTTGTAACGATTAGGGTACGGGAAGATCAAAACACCCAAATTTCAGTTACAATTGATGGGCAAGTACTCTTTCTACTGCAAGAAGGGGATGTTGTAGTAGTAGAAAAAGCTCGCTCTAAAGCCCTCTTGGTCGCTTCTCCCAAACGTAATTATTATGAAGTCATCCGTGATAAATTGAATTGGTCTGGAGGTATGCATGCTTGAAAGTCTGGACATTCGTAACTTGGCTTTAATTGAAGACATACATATCGATTTCATGCCAGGATTCAACGTATTAACAGGAGAAACTGGGGCTGGTAAATCAATTATCTTAGGAGCACTATCCATATTGCTGGGAGAAAAAGCCGATAGCTCGTTGGTTCGTTTAGGAGCTCAAGAGGCTTCTGTAACAGCGGTTATCACCATCGATCCTGACAATCCAATTATTGCATGGTTAGAAGAACGTGGTATTGCACTAGACGATGGCTCGTTGCTCCTGCATAGAATTGTTAAACAAAGTGGCCGGGGTGCTATGTATGTACAGTCTGTCCCGATGACTAAAGCCGATTTAATGTTCATTTCTAGAGCTTTGTTCGATATCCATGGTCAACATGAACATCAATCCCTATTACACAGTGATCGACAAAGAAGAGTCTTAGATAGCTACGGCGAATTAGCTTCTTTGTTAACAGAATATGGTCAAATCTATAAAAAACTGGAAGACCTCTTGCAACAAAAATTGGAAATAGAGCAGACACTTGTGCAAGCGCAAAAAGAAGCTGATTATCTAAAATTCGTCGCTGAAGAATTAGAGAGGGCCCAGCTGAAAAAGGATGAAGATGATCAATTAGAAGCTGAAATAAAGGTGCTAAGCCAATTTGAAACGATTCATGAAAATCTTGAGATAATCCATGAAAGTTTAAGAAGCAGTGGAGGAGAAGGAGCGATAACAGCTCTTGCTTCAGCTTTACAGGCATGTAGACGAGCTGCAAAAGCCGACACCTCTTTACTTGAAATGGGTGAACGCCTTGAAAACCTCTATGTAGAAACACAAGATATTAGTGAATCAGTTCGCGATAAGCTCTCTTTGATGAGTTTTTCACAAGAGCGCCTGGATGCGTTACAAGCGCGTCTGGCCCAAATCCAACGGTTGAAAAAAAAGTATGGCCCAACCCTCGATGATATCTTAGCTTTTCGTGACTCAGTAACAGAAAAACTCAATGCTAGTGAAGCCGGGGATGAACAGTTACACCACATAACCCAAGAAATCATCCAATTGGAAGAACGTGTCATACAAGCTAGTCTGCAAATAACCCAAAAACGAAAAACTGCTGCCCTTCAATTGGAGAGCCAAATTGGTCAGCGCCTTACCCATTTAGGCATGCCCCATGTTGTTTTTTCAATTGCCATCCAAGAAAGGCCGCGGACTATCCACGGTTCTGACCAGATCGACTTCTTGTTTTCAGCTAATTTAGGGGAGCCGCTGCGCAGTTTAAAAGAGATCGCTTCGGGAGGAGAACTCTCTCGGGTGATGTTAGCAATTAAAACTGTCTTAGCCGAAGCTGATGATATTGAAACTCTGGTGTTTGATGAAGTTGATGCTGGAATAGGGGGCGCCGTAGCTATTGCAGTAGGGGAACAAATGGCAGAATTAGCCCAAAGTCGACAGGTTATCGTTATTACCCACTTGGCCTCGATTGCTTCTAAAGCTCGTCGTCACTTTGTCGTCCTGAAAGAATTTAGTGAGGGGCGAACCTATACCCATCTTAAAATTGCAGAAAAAGAGTTTAGGATACAAGAAATTGCCCGCATGCTTAGTGGGGATAAAGAGGATGAAAAAGCGTTGGCCCATGCCCAATCCTTACTAACGATCTAATCTAACAACTTTATCTCAGTTGAAAAATTCAACGCTAATTGCAAATTGTGAATCAACGTTTGCGTTAGTGGGGTAGTATGCTGGTAACGTTTTGATCCTACGATATGGGAGTGCAAGGCTTCTTGAGCCAAGGTTATGCTCGGTTGGATCCCGTTTTCCTGGGCAACCTGCAACACTGCTAGTAGATAAGAACCTTTTTCATACGAAAAACCCACCAGATGGATTTGGGAAGCGATCCGATCAATTTCCATGGAAAATATTTTTCGGACGATAAGTTGTTCATACTGGCGCCCTTTATGATTAATAAACGATAAGAGATGTGAAATGCTCTCCCGCTTACTCTCCCAAGGGAGGGTATTGGGAGTGGTGAATAATGAACGTAAGGCCCGTAAACAAGTTCCCATATTTTCAATGTACAACGTATCAGAAGGCGATGAACGAGTATTTTTGACGAGCAGGGAGTAGTGTCGAATGTCAGTGGCTATCCTTTGGAACTCCTCATCGGTAATTCGACTCAGCGAGTGATCAATCCAAGTATATACTTCATCTAACATCCTGGGCGGGATTTCTGCAGTTGAGAAGGTATGCTTAACGGTATGTTTCATGTGATGATCTAAGATGCGCATAGCGACGCTATAGCCACTATCAATGGTTGCTTCGACCTGCATATGAATACTATCTTGTCGGAGTGTATTGACATCCAATAGTTCAAGAGTATAAGCGTTGTCTCCTTTATCATCAAAAGCTAGCACTCGGTACTTACCATAAGAGATCTTTATATCCTCTGGTTTTGCAAAAACTTGATTCATAAGAAAATAAGCGCCAGCTTCAGCTTCTCCACCAATTCCATTTATAAAGGATTTGGCGATAGTTTTGCCACTTCCTTCGTTACGCTTATTGCTTTTTGCTTGATTGAGAATTGGAAGAATCATCTCCAATAAGTCTTTTTCGGAAAATCTTTTATATAATTCGATAGCTCTGATGGCGTAATGGATGTTTTGTTTTGGTTCAATACCACCTAAGTCGCTAAAAAACCAGCCACAAGAGGTGAATATATAGTGTTTGAAACGTTGTCCTTCTAACAGTTCAGCAAGCGCTCTGTGGTCATTAACCGTACAATTTGACTGTTTTTCCCACCCCTCAATAAACTTTTCAATCTCGATAAAGTTACCTATAACCGCACTGTATGAATTGAGTAGTTCTTGCGGATCAACGCAATCGTTGAACATCTCTTTTATTTTTTGCTGATAAATACGATCTATCTCTGTCCCCAATAGATCAAAAGCTTCTCGCAAGGGAGTGCGCCACCGTTGGTTCCAATTAGGTTCGCCACCGGTTTGACAGCCACAATCTTTATACCAGCGTGATACTCCATGTGAGCAACTCCAGCTCGTCCCTTTACCCTCTTCTCCATCGTGTAAGTAGGCCTTAAAGCGTGGTGGGTTAGAGGCTAAATAAGTTGCATAATTGGTGAATTGGAAGGCATCTCCCTCATGTACTTTCCGGATTAACGCCGCTAATGCCATATCCCCAAAAGGTTCGTGGTGGCCATATATTTCACCATCGGTCGCGGTGTGGAGGAGGGGCTGGTTATCCTGTTTTTTAATATCAAGTAATGTCCGATACATTGCATCAGCATCGCGTAACATATGGCCAAAACTAATGGATGAGGCCAAACTTCCTTGATAGAAGAAGGCCGCAAGAGAACCTCCCTGAGCTCCTGTAATAATAAAGGGCTCCCAATAAGGGACGGTATCTCCTTGCATGAGCTTGGTTGAATTTGAGTCTGTTTCAATCGCTTTACATTGCCAGGGGGAAAGAATAACAAAGCTAATACCCAATTCTGCTAACATATCTATGACATGGAGATTTATTGCAGTTTCAGGTAGCCACATCCCTTCGGGGTCACGCTGGAATCTTTGTTTGAAATCCTCGATGCCCCACAAAATTTGGGTTTTCATGTCATCTGGTGTGGCCAATGGCAAGATTGTGTGATTAAAAGCTTGCGCAATCGCATTTCCGTGGCCGAGGCGATCCAAGCTCTTTTGGTCGGCTTCGATAATCTGGGTGTAAGCTTGTGGATGGTAAGATGCAATCCACTTTAATAAAGTTGGACCAAAATTAAAGGAGATATATTCATAATTATTTACGATTTCTCGGATCTGACCATAACCATCTAAATAACGGCTATAGGCATTAGCACGATAACAATCGTCAAAGATTCGCTCATTCCAGTCAGTATAGGGTTTAGCCGATGCTTGTTTTGGGATAATATCGACTAAGGGATTTTCTCGCGGTGGTTGGTAAAAATGTCCGTGAAGTATCAAATTAGTGGGTGTTTTTATATCCATTTTCATTTCTGCATCATATCACAGAATTAGTGATACATGTAATAGGGGTAAGGCCTTGTTGTCAGGTGTTGTGTTGACTAAATATTGCAATTTCTCTACGATTACTTAACTTGGTTGTTTACGAGTTATAAATTCTTGAACTAGGGAGTGTTATTGCATGATCACACAGAACATTGATGCCTTGTCTCTCAGCGAATTACGCTATGTTGCAATTAAACAAGGACTGGATGATGCTGCGGTGATGGACCGAGAAGATTTGTTGGATACGCTTAAAGAGTTGTATGAAGAGCGGGCAAGTAGTATTTTTGGAGAAGGAATCGCCTTTTCTCCCTCTACACAACCTCGGTTCATGAATACTCTGGTGGAACACGACAGTGAACAAGTAGTAGGGCCTTTACCGGGTGTGCAACCACTGCCGAACGAGTATGCCGAAACCCGTATCCACCTTTTGCTCAAAGATCCTTATTGGGCCCATGCCTATTGGAGTGTCTGTCCTACGGATTTGCAAAAACTTGAGTCATCGTGTGATTCTTTTACCTTTTTCCTCCGTTCTAGTATAGTTGAAATAGGTGATCAAACACGTGAAATAGATAGTTATGATATCGCTATAAGCAAAGAAGATTCCAGTTGGAATATTAATTTACCTGAGCAGGGATACTCGTATCTAGTCTCACTCTACTATCGGGATGATAAAGGGAATGATGGATTGCTCTGTCAATCAAACAGTGTCCAGACTCCTCAGAGTTACTTCTTGACACATACCGAAGAATTACAAACCAATGATGATTTATTTACCCTATTGTTCTCCTCTCTTGTCACGAAAGGGGGCATTATGATTGATAATCCATTATTGCAGGAAGTGATTAAAAAACTTGATAAAAGGATGGAAGGTTGATGTTGAATCGTAGTTCAATTGGTTTGATCCTTAACGCACATATGCCCTATGTCCGTCACCCCGAATATCCCCGGTTTCTTGAAGAAGATTGGTTGTTTGAAGCTATTAGCGAAACTTATTTGCCATTGCTGAGGATGTTGAACAACCTTAGAGATGAAGGAATTCCCTTCCGGATTACTATGTCTTTTTCACCAACACTTTGTTCGATGCTGACAGACCCTATTCTCCAGGGAAGATTTACGAACTATCTTAAATTACATCAAGAATTAGGGGAGAAGGAAGTAGTTCGCTGCGGTGTAGAAGACCCAGAGAGTCTCCCTTTAGCTACCATGTATCTTGAAGCTATTAATAAAAACTTAGAAGATTATTTTGAACTATATCATTGTAATATTCTAATTGGGTTTAGAGATTTGGAGGAATCGGGTCATATCGATCTGATTACTACTTCCGCGACTCACGCATTTCTCCCTCTATTTAGTCAATATCCATCGACAGTCGGAGCCCAGATAGAGCTCGCTGTACAATCCCACATTAATCATTTCAAATGTCGTCCCAAAGGATTTTGGGTTCCAGAGTGTGGCTATTTTCCCGGGTTGGAAGATTATTTAAAAGATGAAGAACTTGCTTTTTTCCAGTTATCGGCTCAAGCCCTTGTTTTAGCCGAGGAGCCGGTTAAACGGGGCAATTATGCTCCTGTTGTATGCCCGAATGGTGTCTTTGGCTTTGCTAGAGATTTCCATCTGACTAATCTTGTTTGGTCTAATGTAGAGGGGTATCCTACTGATCCTGAATACCGCGAATTCTACCGTGATATTGGGTATGATTTGCCAATGGATTATATTAAACCTTACATCCATGAACCTGAAGTACGCGTGTTTACCGGATTCAAATATCATGCAATTACTGGTAAGGGACCAGACAAAGTCCTTTATAAGCCTGAATTAGCGGCTCGTAAGGTGGCTGACCATACCAAAAATTTTCTCTATGAGATCCGTAAAAAAGGAAAAGACATCAATAAGATCCTCGATCGTCCACCTTTTTATACGCTCGCATTCGATACTGAATTGTTTGGTCACTGGTGGTTTGAAGGGATTGACTGGCTAGAATCAGTTATAAGAAAAGTTGCTCAAACAGACGATATTGTATTTGAGACACAGCTTGATTATATGGAACGTAATCCTGAAGCCCAAGTCTTGCAACCTGCTTTATCGAGCTGGGGCGCGGGTGGCTATGCCGACGTATGGGCCAATGGCTCAAACGTCTGGATTTACCGTCATGTACACAAAGCTATAGAGCGGATGGAAGAACTTGCAATTCGATTCCCCGATCAAACTTCTTTAAAACAACGTTTTTTAAATCAGGCGGCGCGGGAAGTCTTGCTAGCAATGTCGTCCGATTGGCCTTTCATTATGCATAATGACACCTTTACGACCTACGCAGAATCACGCATTCGCGATCATCTGGGCAACTTTAATGTTGTTTATGAGAATATGTGCAAAAATGCAGTTAATACTGAATGGTTAGTTAAAGCCGAAAAGCGAAATAGTGTTTTCCCCGATATTGATTACAATATATTTAATCCTCACAGCGACCGTAATAGATATAACGGGTAATGTTTCACAAAGAGGGGCCTCTTAAAAGAGGTCTCTTCCCCATTGAGTGAGGATCTTGTTAGCTTCTTCTGGTTCTAACTGATCATACAAAACGGGATTTGATTGAGCTTCATCGCGATAATCGTTATCTTTTTCCCAATCCTCTATGGGGTCTGTTATGAAACACCCCTCATCGTTAATACGAACAATCCAGTCATATCCACCCTTTGCAGATCGTCGCCCATAGTATTGCTCTATAATCTTTTTCTCAACCATTTCGGACTCCTTCGATTACAATACCCATTTTTCTCCAATTTCACAACTGTGAAAAATATGATTTTAATCTGACAGATTTAGATATTATTGTAAATAATAAGAGGGTTGTACCGAACAGATGTATAGTACTTCTTGATATTATAAAGAGAAGGAGGATTAAACTAGCTCTTTATTGGTTGTTTAGTGGTGGGGGAAAGGGTATAGTTTGTGGTAGAGAGTGGTAAATATACCCATATATTTCTACTTTTTAAGGGAAGCAGACTATGTTAACGGGTGAATATCGCAATACAATTGATGAAAAAGGGCGAATTCTCATTCCTGCCAAGCTCCGTGCGGCGCTAGGTGAACACACATCACTTATCATTACCCGGGCTGTGGATCCTTGCCTGTGGATAATGCTTCCCCCCTATTTTGAGAATATCAGGGCTAAAATTATGGACGGCCCTGGGGCCATGTTTGATGCTAACTTAAGATTATTACAACGGCGTATCATTGCTCCTGCCATGGAGTGTGATATCGATAAATCAGGAAGACTCTTAATTCCTCCCCAATTACGTGAAAGTGTGGGACTAACCTTACGCGAAGAATCAATCATGTTAGGCATTAGTATCTATTTAGAACTTTGGAGTGTCGACTCGTATGAACGTTTCCTCTCAGATAGCGAAGCTTCTTTCTCTGCTGCCTCGCAGAGTTTGAGTGCTTTATTGCAAGAAGGAGTTAACTAATGGAATACATGCACCATCCTGTTCTGGCTCAAGAGGTTCTTGAACAACTGAGCCCCCCAGCTAAAAACCCTTTGATGATTGATTGTACGTTGGGAGAGGGTGGGCATGCGCTTCTATTTCTTGAAAGATATCCCGATTTACGGGTTATTGGACTGGATCGGGATCCCCATATTATTGAAAAAGCTAAAAAACGCTTGGCTCCGTTTAAAGAACGCTTTACGGCAGTAAATACCTGGTTTGATGAGTATTTAACAGCGTATGATCAAGAAGCACCGAGTGCGATTTTATTCGATCTTGGTATTTCCATCTATCATTATGAAGAATCGGGCCGAGGTTTTAGCTTTGGTCGCAGTGAAGATCTCGATATGCGCTTAGATCCCTCAGCCCCTTTTTCGGTAGCCGATATTGTCAACACATTTCGGGAAAAAGAGATTGCCGATATTATTTTTACAAACGGTGAAGAACGATATGGTCGACGGATTGCCTCCGCTATTTGTAACTATCGTAATAAACAACCCATTACTCGCAGTGATGAATTGGCCGCGATTATTCGCCAGGCTGTGCCCGCCTCGTATCGCTATGGTAGAATCCATCCGGCAACGCGTACTTTTCAGGCCTTGCGGATTGCAGTCAACAATGAGTTGGATCGGATTGTTCCGGCAGTCGATAGAGCAATTGAAATATTACGCCCAAAAGGAAGAGTTGCCGTTATAAGTTTTCATTCACTTGAAGATCGTCCGGTGAAACACTTATTTCGTAAACGAGCTGATGGCTGTGTTTGCCCTCCAGAGGCTCCGCGTTGTACCTGTGGCGGAAAGCCCGCTATTACCATATTGACCAAAAAGCCGATAGTTCCCTCAGAGCAAGAATGCCAGGAAAATCCCCCTTCTCGTAGTGCAAAACTACGCGTAGCAGAAAAACTGGAGGATTACCCATGACTGAATATACCCAAGGTATTGTCAGAACTCATTCGATTAGCTTAAAAGAGAAGGGTATTGCTCTTGTGATGTTGATCACTGTTTTTGCAGCGTTGTTGGTCCCTGTCGCTCAAGCTGCTCAAAACAGAGAGCTAGAAATTCGTTTAATGGCCATCAATAATCAGATTGTTAAGATTGAAGAGCAGAAACAGATGCTTACCGCCCAAATAAATCAGGCGCAGTTACCTGAATTAACACTCCAAAAGGCCGATCAAAAAGGGTTATCACTTGAGAAGATCCTCTTTGATAATGCCAAAATTGTAGTGGTAGAGGAGTAATTGGATGCAGATTATGGAATGTGCGAAAATTGCCCAATTAGCCAATGGAACTATAATTGGGCAAAGACCATATCCCAGTATCTCTTCAATTACGATAGATTCACGCCAAGTCGAACCTGGAGCCTTATTTGTTGCTTTAGCCGGGCAGGCTCAAGATGGACATGATTTTATTTTAGAAGCATTTGGGCAAGGAGCAACTGCTGCTTTAGTCGCATCTCGGCATGCCCATCGAATTAAAGCTCGCTTAGGTGATCAACCTAAAATATTAATCGTCGTAGATGATCCACTAAAAGCACTCCAACGAATGGCAGCTGCTTATGTGCAGATGCATAATGGCATTAAAAAGATTGGTATAACCGGTAGTTGTGGGAAAACAACAACAAAAGAGATGCTCGCTTCCATTCTTTCGCTGGTAGGGAAAACTGCCAAGACTCCTGGCAATATGAATTCTGAAATTGGCCTACCGATATCCATGTTTGAAATTCAAAATGATACTGAATTTGGTATTTTCGAAATGGGTGTGGATCATGTGGGAGAAATGGATCGGATGCTCAATATCTGGCGCCCTGAAGTAGCCCTCATTACTAATATCGGACTTTCCCACGTTGGGAAAATGGGGAGTACACAAGTTATTGCCAAAGAGAAAAGTAAAGTTTTCCATCCTGATGTTGAAGAAGCATTTATGATTGAAAACAGTGCTTGGACTCCCTATATTCAAAAAGTCAGAAACATTGAAGCCCGAGCTTATGGCATGGTAGGGACCAAAGGTTTAGGTCGCATTGTCTCTTTAGGTCTTCACGGTTGGCAAATTAGCTATAATGGAGTCTTAATCCATCTCCATGCAGTAGGCAAGCACAATCTCATGGATGCCATAGCGGCAATTTCTGTAGCACAAGTCATGGGTGCCACCACTAGTCAGATTGCGGATGGCTTAGAGCAATTCTCAGCTGTTCCTGGAAGAAGTCGCATAATTAACGGCTCGGTCACAGTTATTGAAGATTGGTATAATTCGAGTGTCGATTCAACTAATACCATTTTAGATTACATGGCAACCTTACCCTGGCAAGGTCGCAAGCTAGCGGTATTAGGTTCTATGAAAGAGTTGGGAGTTGCTACCGAAGATGCTCATGTGCATGTTGCCCACAAGCTTCTTGCCGCTAATTTAGATGATGTCTATTTGTACGGGAAAGAGATGGAAAAAGCTTGGATGGAGATGCGGAAAATGGGATTCACCAAAAATGTATTTTTTACCGATGATTATGACGAACTGCAAAAGCGCATGATTACGGATACACATAAAGGAGATCTTATTTTACTCAAAGGTTCTCGAGCGATGGCAATGGAACGGCTCATCCCCGTTTTAACCTCTATTGCGTAAAAAAGGAGTTCAGAATGTATAGTATGGAAGTACTTAACGCATTACTTGCCTTATTGTTATCTTGTGGCATCTCTGTACTCCTTGGATATTTTTATATCAAATTATCTCGAATGTTTAATTTGAGCCAACCAATCAATCCCGATGTGCCTCGTAGTCATCTTCAAAAAGTGGGGACACCAACTGCCGGTGGAATCTTTTTTATTATTGGCATTACTATTTCCGTACTCGTTTTTGGTGATCTCAGTCATCCTTATACCTTTATTCCCCTTATAACGATGGTAGCATTTGCTGTAGTTGGTTTTATTGATGATGTAACAAAACTGGTACGTAAAGAATCTATTGGGTTACGTACCTCGCGAAAACTGGCTATGCAGATCTTAGTAGCGGCTCTCATTTTGTGGTTGCAAAGTCGTATATCAGGTTTGCAGTCGACTGTTATCAGTCATCCATGGATCCCTTCACTGACGTGGGATATCGGGCTTTGGTACCCTATTGCTTTTTTGTTATACATGGTGACCTTTATTAATGCGGTCAATATAACAGATGGTTTAGATGGATTAGCTACCCAAGTAGCTTTTGGCCCCTTGTTCTTATTGGCGATTATAGCTGGCCTGTTTGGTTCTGGTCTACATTTCACGCTGGTTCAAGATTCAATCAACTCTGGTGGGATGCATGTTCTGGTGATCCTTGCTGCCTCGTTAGGCGGGCTGTTGGGTTTCCTTTGGTATAATGGCCCCAAAGCACAGGTGTTTATGGGAGACACAGGGAGCCATGCTATTGGGGCAGTTCTGGCGATTTCTGCATTATTAATGAAAGTGGAACTCATCGCACTCGTTGCTTCTGTAGTCTATATCGTTGAATGCCTCTCTTCGTTTCTACAGATAGTAGCGATTCGCGTATTTAAAAGAAAAATATTTGCCATGGCCCCATTACATCATCATTTTGAAAAAAAAGGAGTTGCAGAGGGTAAGATAGTTACTCGGTTACAGATCATTAGTGTCGTAGCATCCGTGCTGGCCGGAGTATTTTTCATTATAAAATATCTGTAACACTATCGTGCTCAAAACTAGGTCACGATGAAAAACAATACCTATGACTTTATGACGTATCAGGGAAATAATCTCCAGGCGCTGGGATTTTCAGCTAAGAAGGCCCCTACTTGGTCTCCTTTTATGTTTGTCTGTATTGTTATTGCTTTGGTCTGCTATGGTCTTGTGACTCTCTATTCCGCTTCGTATGATGAAGCTTTGCGCCACGGTTTACCTAGTTCCTATTATTTTTCACGACAAATAATATTTGCTTTATTAGGTTTTTTTGTATTTATCATTATTCGTTGGATCCCTATGCGCTGGATTCAACGTTCAATTCCTTTCCTTTTATTACTCTCTCTCCTATTGATGGTGCTGACTTTGATTACCCCTTGGGGAGTCGAACGTTTGGGAGCGCGCCGTTGGTTACAAATTGGTTCACTGCCTTCATTTCAACCTTCAGAACTCTTAAAAATTAGTGCAGTTTTAGCCCTCGCTCTCATTTTATCAAAATGGGATAAACAAAGCTTTTATCCTGTTGGAGCAAGTTTGATAATTATCCTTATTTCGGCTCTTTTGATTATCGGGCAACGTGATTATTCAACTACGCTCGTTTTTTTATTGGTGGCATTGGCACTTCTTGCTATAGGGGGGGTACACCTACGCTATATTGCCATGTCTATTTTTCTTCTTGGCTCTGGGGCGGTAGTTTTTCTTTTTATTGAACCGTATCGGATTCGTCGCGTGGTGAGTTTTCTATTTCCCAATATTGATCCGAGCGGATTAAATTGGCAAGTTCAAAAATCGCTTGAGGCGATCACTTCGGGAGGGATTTTAGGAAAAGGGTTAGGCCAGGGGGTATTTAAGTTAGGTCTTATTCCAGAGGTCCAAAGTGACTTTATCTTTGCTTCACTTGCTGAGGAGATGGGATTAGCTGGCATACTTATCTTTTTCGTACTTTTTATTGGATTTGCCTTTTTGGGTTTTTCAACTGCCCGACGCCTCTATTCTCCCCACCCTAAACAACGTTTTATGGCTTTGGCTACTTTTGGAATAACCTTCATGATTACTTGGCAAGCCTTGGTAAACCTTGCTGTAGTGACTGCATTATTGCCTCCCACCGGTATTCCTTTACCCTTTTTTTCACAAGGTGGTACAAATTTATTTGTGATGTTATGTGAATGTGGATTTATTTATACATGTATGATTGAAGGAGATAAGGAGATAATAGCTTATGAGTAATGCCTATGCCCATGGCTATGATTATGATAGCTATCGAAACGTGACATTTGATTTCCCCAATGAACCGTTTCGCGAGCTACCAAAAACTCAACATAAACGAAAAGTTTTGAAGTTAGTTTTAATACTCTTTGTCCTTTGTCCATTAATTTGGTATGCCCTTCAATATATCCCTTTTTTTGATATCACTAAGGTCACCTTTACTACTTCGTCACCTGGTACTGTTGTTCCCTCTCAAGCCAAAGAATTGGCCCAAAAAACTCTTGGTAAATCGATCATGTCACAGGCTCCAAAAAAGTTAAAACAGGCCTTAATTTCTTTACCCATGGTCGAAGAGGTTCACCTGCGAAGAAGATTGTTTTCTACATTGCAAGTTTCTCTATCGATGTTTCATCCAGAAACCGCAATTGCGGTAGTTGAACCTAGCCAGGTGGCCACCATTTATCTTCTCAAACACGGAAAGCTTCAAGAGATTTCCCCTCAAGATTTTGCTATATATGGGAATAACGTGTTTGTTGTTGAAGTTAGTTCTACCTATGGTCAACACCTCCTACAATATGGCTTAGATGCCGACATGCAAAAAGTAGTTGAATTGGCTACACAAATGGGAAAAGATGTTGAAGGTCGGTATCGCATTGTCGGTACCATTCGGTACCAGGAGAACCTTGGAAAAGCCTTTGGAAATATGATAATCGATTTACCGGCATATCGAAGTTCCCTCTATATTCGTGAACCTATTTCCGAATCAAGGTTGCACGATGCGCTTGGATTGATTAAACTGGAACGCGAGAACGATCAGATTCGTAATGTTGCCCTTATTGGTCAGTTACGATATGATTTGTATGCTCGGGCGCTGGTAAGTCGGCAATGATTCGGAGGTATAATAGTGGCCACAGATAAAATCATGATGGGGCTCGATATTGGTAGTTCCTGGGTCCGTGCTGTAATAGGTACAGTGAACAAAGACGGGACCGTCATGGTAGATAGCTTATGTGAAAGACCCTCCGAAGGGGTCCGTTTCGGAGCGATTGTAAATATAGAACAGGCTATAAAAAGTATTACCTCTGTAATTTCTGAAGCTGAACTACAAGCTGGTACCGATATCCAACAGATTATTATTGGCATTGGTGGTGAGCACATTGAAGGTATTCCATCCCAAGGGGTTGTGGGAATAAACGCTAAAGACCAAGAGATCAAACGTGAAGATATATTTAGGTCGCTAGAAGTTGCCCGTGCTTTCGAACTTCCTCTCGACCGTGAGATTTTACATACATTGGTTCAAGATTTCCGTGTTGATGGTAGAGATGGGATTAAAGATCCGATCGATATGCTCGGTCATAGATTGGAAAGTCGGGTGTTAGTGGTTACGGGCTCTTCTTCTGTGTGCCAAAACGAACGAAAGTGCATTCAACGGGCTGGTTTTCAGGTGCAACGTCTAGTTGCCCAACAGTTGGCGGATGCCGAAGCAGTGCTGAGTATTGAAGAAAAAGAGATGGGAACTCTTTTAATAAATATTGGTGGAGGCACCACCAATATGATTGTATATGCCAATGGAGCACCTGTTTTCACCGGGGGAGTGAGTATGGGAGGTGGTCATGTAACCAGTGATATTGCCTATATCCTCAATAAACCAAAAGTGTTAGCGGAACAGGTGAAGTGTGAATTTGGTAACTGTCATATTCCTTCTGTTCCACCAGAGGAGATGATACTTATTCCCCAAATAGGTGGACTCCCTTCAATTCAAATGCCAAAGAAGGAATTAAGTAAGATAATTGAACCGAGAATGGCTGAAATTTTCTCCTTGCTACAAGTTGCCTTAGAGAAAAAACAGATTCGGGGATCATTCGGCGGAGGAGTAGTGCTGGTTGGTGGTGGAGCTTTACTTTCTGGTGCCACCGAACTAGCTTCTGAAATATTTAGACTACCTGCCCGCATCGGGTTCCCTGAAGCTTTGCACGGTTTAGACCGTTCGTATATTAACCCGCGTTATACTACAACGTTAGGATTGGTCATGATTGAAGCAAAACAGGTTAGGGATCGACATAGCTCTGGGAGCATGAAAACCGTACGAGATAAGTCATCCGGTTCTTTTGCAAAAAAAGTCCGTGGTTTTTTTCGGACCATTTTTTAGGTAAATAGCTGTAAACATGCTGGAGGTTAACGTTAATGGACTTTGATATGCTCGAAGATTTACTACAAAATGAACAAACCCCACCTACCGATATTAAAGTTGTTGGTATTGGCGGAGCTGGGGGGAATGCGGTTAACCGTATGATTGCCAGTGGATTAAAGAAAGTAACTTTTGTGGCGATGAATACCGATATCCAGGCTCTACAGCGATCTAACGCCCAAATTAGGATGCCTTTAGGGCGACAATTAACGGGCGGTCTTGGAGCCGGAGGTCTTCCAGATGTTGGAGAGAAGGCGGCTCAAGAATCCCGTGAAGAGATTAAGAAATTGTTGATGGGTACCGATATGGTTTTTATTACCGCTGGTATGGGCGGAGGAACCGGTACTGGTGGAGCTGCTGTTGTAGCGGAAGTTTCACGAGAAATCAACGCTCTCACTGTTGCAGTTGTAACGACACCCTTTTCTTTTGAAGGAAAGAAGAAATTACAGTTGGCTCTGGCTGGTATTGAGAAACTCCGAAAACATGTTGATACACTCATTCTTATTCCAAACCAGTATCTATTAAAAGTGGTTGAAAACAATACCCCCATTAAAAAAGCATTTCTCTTAGCCGATGATGTGTTGCGCCAAGGTGTGCAGGGTATTAGTGAGTTGATAACTGAGCCAGGCGAGATAAATATCGACTTTGCCGATGTAAAGACGGTCATGAAGGGGCGGGGGGATGCACTGATGGGAATTGGCATCGGTGAAGGTTCGAATCGAGCAATTGATGCCGCTCGCGCTGCTATTAATAATCCCTTACTTGAAAATGCCAGTATTGATGGGGCGAGCTCAGTGTTAGTGAATTTAGCTGGTGGTGATGGTCTGACTTTGCAAGAGTATCAGGATGTAGTTGAACTTATTACTGAAAACTGTGCTGAAGATGCCCTTATCATCGCTGGTCAGGCGTATAATCCTGAACTTGGTGAGAAAATTAAAGTTACGGTTGTTGCGACTGGTTTTGAAAGCTCTGATTCCACTCTTGAAGACCATGTAGATCTAATGACCTATAAACGACGTAAAGTTGAAGGGCCTGCTGCAGCTCCCAAAAATGGTGCGCCGCGAGAAGAGCGCAATCTTACTGACGAGAGTGAGAATGTTATCTCTGTTAATCGTTGGCAGGATCTCCAACAGCAGTTAGGTAGCCGTCAAAAATCTGACGATTACAATTTCCCAGCCGTGTTACGTTATCAACGAGGTGAAGAAGAGGATTCATGAGTACCATCCACCCGGTTGATTTTGCATTAGTGGAAGATTACAAGGATTATCTTTCCATTGAGCGGCGGGTAGCCAGTTCCACGGTCCAAGTCTATGCTTCTGAAACTACCCGTTATGTTACGTTTTTGCGGAACAATAATCTCCCCATTGAAACGGTGAGCCCCTCTGAAGTGGTCAATTATCTTATAAAGCGATCTCAGGATAACATATCATCTCGTACCCAGGCCAAGAACATGAGTGCCTTACGTTCTTTCCATCGATTCCTCTGTGATTCTGAAGTGAGAGCCGACAATCCCCTCGATACTATAGAAATGCCAAAAGCAGGTCTCGTGTTACCAAAAAGTGTTCCTTATGAAGCTGTTAACCACATATTAGCTGTCATTGATGCTCAAGATGATCCCTCGGGACTCGCTGTGCGTGATAAAGCACTCTTTGAACTAATTTATTCCTGCGGCTTACGTGTTTCAGAAGCTTGTGCACTCCAACTCTCCGATTATCGTGAAAAAGAGAAGGTTCTACGAGTCTTAGGTAAAGGGAATAAAGAACGCTTAGTCCCAGTTGGTGACTATGCCCAAGAAGCTCTCAAACTATATCTCGAGACCGTGCGTCCTAAACTCAAAGGTTCCCATATACACGAGCAAGCCCTGTTTTTAGGTCGAAGAGGGAAACCACTTTCTCGAGCCCTGGTTTGGAAACGATTTAAAAGCTATGCCAGTTTAGCAGGTGTTGACGCTAAAGTTCACACCTTACGCCACTCTTTTGCCTCACACCTTCTTCGTGGTGGTGCCGATCTTCGTTCAGTTCAAGAATTACTTGGCCATAGTGATATTAGGACAACGCAGGTGTATACCCACACTGAGACTGAGGATTTGTTGCAAGCCTATCGGACCTTTCACCCCGATGGAGAGCCCGACTCTATGTGAAGCATTTTTAGACATCTATCCATTATTTGGGTATGAAGACTCGTGAAAAGATTATTGCCATCGCCTGCTTACCCAAGCTGACCTTAGAGCAACGCCTAGTCTTAGTATCTTCCCTACTGACAGTCGATGAGATTTTAAGGTTAACCAGAATGCAGTTATGTGAAATTATGGGGCACCCTATTTTTGCTACTTGGTCGGCTACCTATGCGTTGAAAACTTTTCCCTCTTTTTTTTCGTGGTACCAGAAAGAAGGAAATGAGATTGTCTTTTATGGTGACTCACATTATCCTCCCTTATTGCGTACGATTGCTGACCCGCCTTTTTTATTAACCTACCGCGGAAATCTGTCTCATCCGGGTTTGGCTCTCTCCATAGTTGGGACGCGTAATGCCACTCTGCAAGCTTTGCAGGCTGCCTACGCACTCGGCTTAGAGTGTGGAGCTGCTCAGGTGTTAGTTGTCTCTGGTTTTGCAAGAGGAATTGACTTAGCGGCTCATGGGGGTGCTTGTGCGATAGGAGCACCAAGTTGGGCCATTTTGGGTTCAGGACTCTCCTATCTGAGCAAGATGTCGAAGTACCGCACCCAAAGAATGTTAGATTGTCAGGGAGCTTTTATTAGTGAATTCCATCCACAGGCTCAGCCATTGCCATGGCGTTTTCCCATTCGTAATCGACTTATTGCGGCCTTAGCCCCAGTCACGGTCGTTATCCAAGCCCCTTGTAAGTCGGGAGCATTAATTACTGCTGATTATGCACTGAGGCAGGGACGGGAGGTGGTAGTTCATCATCAAGGAACATCTAGTAGCGGCTCTGCAGCTTTAATAGAAGATGGAGCGCCTGTTGTTCATTGGTTAGGGGACGTGGCCTCAGAGACACACATCAAATATTCTCCGATGCGGCGAGCAATACCAACCCATTCGGGAGGAACCTTTGAATTTGATTCGCAACAATACACCTTAATGCCACTAGGTACATTGTAACAAAATTAGACAACATGATATGATAGAGGTATGGATACGATAAAAACCTATCTGACCTATTTAGAAGAGGTACGCAAGGTTTCTCCATATACAGTGGTCTCTTATGCCCATGATTTAAGACTTTTTTCGCAATTTTTAGCTCAAAGAGAGCTCTCAGTTGCTGAATTTACTCCCCTTGATGCGCGGCGTTACACAGCCTATATCATGCGTGAAAAAAAATACAAACCTGCAACTGTCAATCGAATGCTATCGACATTGCGCGGATTGTATCAGTATGCCATCCGGTATGAAGTTTGTACCACCAATCCTTTTTTGCGTATTGCTGGAAATCCCCGCTATAGAAGGTTGCCTGAAGTATTAAGTCGAGATGACATTCTACGCATATTATCTTTTCCGGTGCATGATTTTTTGAGTCTTCGCGATTCTATGATGATGCATCTTTTTTATTCCACCGGTTGTCGCCTCGCTGAGCTCTTGGCTGCCAACGTTGGTGATGTAGAACTATCTGATGAACGCATGTTGGTCCATGGGAAAGGAAATCGCCAACGGTATGTATTTATTAATCCCAGTACCAAGAAATTATTAGAAGATTACCTTGTTCAACGACGACAATATTTAGAGGATCATCGGCATGAAAACCTTGATTTATCAGCTTTATTCATTGGATCTCGAGGAAAGCGGTTGTCGGCTTCAACAGTCCATAGTATCTTTACTAAGTATCGGATTCAGTTAGGTCTCCGAACAAAGTTTACACCGCATATGTTGCGTCATAGCTTTGCCACTCATATGCTGGACAACGATTCGTCAATTCGAATTGTTCAGGAGTTGTTGGGGCATGCTTCGATTTCAACAACACAGATATATACACATGTAAGCAGTGCACGGTTGCACGCTGTGTATGAACGCAGTCATCCACATGGAAGGAAGAAAGATGGAAATTAGAGGAACTACTATTATTGCCGTTAGACGAGACGGACGTGTAGCAATTGCAGGGGATGGGCAGGTTACTGCCGGTGATGCAATTTTGAAAGGAAATGCCCGCAAGGTCCGACGCATGATGGACGGAAAGATATTGTCAGGTTTTGCTGGAACAACAGCTGATGCTTTTACGTTATATGATGTGATAGAGAAAAAGCTTAAACAATATAATGGCGATTTAACTCGAGCCGCGGTCGAAATGGCTAAAGAATGGCGCATGGACCGCAATTTACGAAAGCTTGAAGCCATGATCATAGTTGCTGATGATAAAAAAACATTTTTAATCTCTGGTGTTGGCGATGTTATTGAACCTGAACACCACGTTATTGCAATTGGCTCCGGAGGTAATTATGCACTGGCTGCCGCCCGAGCTTATTTAGATTCTTCTTCTTTATCAGCTGAAGAAATTGCCAAGAAATCTTTAGAAATTGCCAGTGATATTTGTGTCTACACAAATAAATCTATTTTGGTAGAATCCCTTTAGGAGTCAATATGAAGTTAGATGAGATGACTCCTGCACAAATAGTGCAGGAACTAGATAAATATATTATTGGACAACACGATGCGAAGCGAACAGTAGCCATTGCTTTGCGTAATCGTGCTCGAAGAAAAAAGTTGCCCGAGGTTATCCGCGATGAAGTGTCGCCCAAAAATATCATTATGATAGGGCCTACAGGTGTAGGAAAAACTGAAATCGCACGCCGCATTGCAAAACTTGCTAATACCCCATTTATAAAAGTTGAAGCTACTAAATATACTGAAGTGGGGTATGTCGGCCGTGATGTAGAATCGATGGTTCGAGATTTGATGGGGACAGCGGTCCAAATGACCCGCAAAGAAATGGCTGAACAAAGAAGATCTCAAGTTGAAAAGCAAGTCGAAGAGCGCTTGTTGGATTTATTACTACCTAGCGACTCAGGTCCTAAAGATAAAAAAGGGAGTTCAGGTAGTACAGATTTAACTGACGCCACGAAAGATACTCGTGAAAAATTCCGCCAATTTTTGGCTGAAGGCCGTTTTGAAGAGCGTGAAGTCGAACTTACTGTCCATAATAAACCAGCAGTCCAAGGCATTGAATTACTGGCAGGGGGCAACATTGACGACTTGGAAAATACGATTCAAAGTTTAGGCTCTATTTTTGGAGGCCGAGGCAAGAAGCGGAAAGTGCCCATCAAACGAGCCCGAGAAATTCTCACAGAAGAGGAGACTGACCGTAGTATCGATCAAGAACAAGTGGTTGAAATCGCGAAAGAACTTGTGGAGCAGATGGGGATTATCTTCATCGATGAGATTGATAAAGTGGCTGGCCGTAAGGGGGGCCATGGTGGTCCCGATGTCTCTCGGGAAGGGGTCCAACGAGATATCCTGCCCATCATTGAAGGGAGCAAAGTGAGTACTAAGTGGGGCATGATAGATACTACCCATATCCTTTTCATTGCCGCTGGCGCCTTTCATATCTCTAAGCCTAGTGATCTGATTCCAGAGTTGCAGGGCAGATTTCCCCTCCGTGTAGAACTCAATGAACTGACAAGTAACGATTTCTTACGTATTCTCCAAGAACCAGAAAATGCGATTGTAAAACAATATATAGAGTTAATGAAAACTGAAGAAGTGACTCTCGATTTTACTAAAGAATCATTACTAAGAGTTAGTGAGATTGCCTATCTCGTCAATAGTAACACGGAAAATATTGGTGCTCGCCGCTTGTACACTATTATGGAGCGGTTATTAGAGGATATTTCATTCAATGCTTCAGATATGGGGGGAGAGACCGTTCAAATAACTAAGTCCTATGTCAATGAACGACTTTCAGATATACTAGAAAATGAGGACCTAAGTCGGTATATACTCTAAACGTCAGGAAGGAGGACGTCCATGAAATACGTCACGATCGTCGGAAAGGATTTTGAAGAAGCAGTACACAAGGCCCGTGAAAACTATGGGCCGGCACTTCGCATTCATAGTCGACGTGATGTGATGGTACGAGGGGGCTTTTTGTGGATGAGTAAACGTCCTCGGGTCGAAATAACCTGTTATTTAGTCGATCCTACCACTTTGGAGACAAAGGAAAAACTTCCGCTAGTAGAAGCTGAGTCTCCAAAGGTTGAAGCAGTAGTTGAAGCAACACCAGTCGAAAACGACGTAGCGCCAAGTAAACAAGAATCGCTTTTAGCGCATGCACGTATGCTACTTGAATTAAATGATTTTTCGTCTGATTTCCTGCAAAAAACTCTCGACCTTCTCCAAGACTCTTTGGAAGGAACTGACTCTAATGAACTCTCCGTCTTAGAGTTTGAATTAATAGTTGTCGATAAAATAGTCTCATTAATTCGCATAGACCATGAAACACAATTACATCCTCCCCATATATTTGTTGTGCTGGGGCCGACCGGGGTAGGGAAAACTACCACTTTGGCTAAAATTGCCGCTCTATATGGGTTGCAGAATGCCCCAAAGTACAAACGTTCGGTCTCAATGATTACAATTGACTCTTTTAGAGCTGGAGCCTTTGAACAACTTAAAGCCTTTGGTACTTCCTTAGGCATTGAGGTAGCACCAGTTGCTAATGAAGAAGAATTTTATCGGGCACTGACCCAAGCTGAAGATTCTGATCTTGTGTTAGTAGATACCATTGGAAAAAGTCCCCGTGACAAAGATCTTGCGGTGAAGATGAAAACCCTATTATCGGTCCCAAATAGTGAAAAAACCCGTTTTTATCTGGTAATATCGAGTGTTATGAAGGCCCAGGATATTCTAAAAGCTATTGATCAATACAGCTCTTTTGGCATTTCGAGTATTATTATAACAAAATTGGATGAGAGTGAGACAATTGGAAATGTCTTGAGTGTGTGTCATCAGCGTGAGCTTCCGATCTTATTCTTTACAGATGGACAACGGGTTCCAAAAGATATCCATAAAGCCTCAGCCTCTACTATGCTAGGGCAATTAAAAGGTTTTTCTCTCGATTTTGAAACTTTGTGGACTAATCAGATTGGGACTACTTTGGTTGATCCAGAGTGATATATTCCATCTTTTGTGAAACCAATTTACCTTGGCGAACCATGTCCGCAATGATTGATCCGATTGCAGGCGCCGCTATATTGCTCCCCCAGATCGTCTCTCCTGTGGGATTTGAAACACCGATGTAGATTATGTAGGTGGGGTCATCACTAGGAAATAGGGCTAATGTACTGGCTAAAAATGCTTGTGTATTGTAGGAACCTGTCTTTGGGTCGACAATTTGTGCGGTTCCAGTCTTGGCGGCAATCGAGACCCCTGGCACAGCCGTTTTTGCGGCAGTACCACCAACTTCCACAGCTTCTTGCATCCCTTGAAGTACTATGTGGGCGACCTGTGGTGAGAATACTTGTTGTTGTGCAATTGTGGGTGTTGTTGTATGGATCACTTGATCGTGCTTGTCCTTAATTGTATCTAAGATGTAAGGTTGCATCACATTCCCCCCAGTAGCTAGTGCAGTCGCTGCTGTTACTAACTGGAGCGCTGTTACCCCTATTTCTTGCCCAAAAGCCATTGTGGCCTTTGTGCGGTTTGACCAAGTCGAAATTTCGGGAACTTTACCGCTTATAGCACCTGGCATAAGTGTTTCCCATTTCGAGTTAAAACCTAGTTTTGTCAGGGTTTCTCGAAATAATGCATCATCAGTTTGGAGTGCCCAATGGGCTACAGCTCCATTGCAGGAATATTTTAACATGCTTGTCGGATCAATTTGTCCGTGAGGAGAGACGCAGTTAATGGTGGTAGGTTTTCCATTGGCGGTGGTGAAGGTATAGGTTCCATCACAATAGAATGGCTCGGTAAAATCGGCTTGATTTGCAGCTAATTCAGCTGCTAGAGAAAATATTTTAAAGACGGATCCAGGTTCAAACATGGCTGTAATGACTTTATTCTGGCGTTGAAAAGGTTCTGATGCTTGGTAGTAGTTTGGATCGTACCAAGGGAAATTAGTTGCAGCTAGGATAGCTCCTGTTTTAGCCTCCATAATAAGAGCGACAATGTTATCTGGGTGGTGCATGGCATCGATGGCAACGGCTTGAAAGTCGAGCAGGTATTGGAGGTCCATATCGAGAGTGAGATAAACATTATTGCCATAGGAGAGAGTTTTTCCCAATTCAGGGTTGGGTAAGAGGAGATCATTGCAGGCTAATTCGAGACCTTCGATTCCTCTATTTTCAATATTTGTAAATCCAATTACTTGAGCTCCATGGTAATGGTGGGGGTAAGTTCTCCCATAGTGTTTTTCTAAGAGAACTCCTTTGAGTTGTTTCTCATTTGTTAATGCGACGAGTTTCTGGTATTCTTCAGCACTTAATTTTCTTTTCACCAGATAATAAATGGATCTCTGCTTTGATTCCTCCATGATTGTCTGTGGGGGAATGGCTAAAATGGAACCAAGTAGCGTGGCAGTGTGAAAGAGGTTTTCTACTTCACGGACTAATAATGCGCAACTATAATAGGGGGTTTCAACTGCTAACACTCTTCCTTTGCTATCGAAGAGAGAACCTCTGACGACTCTTGTTGCTACTTGGGGGTTTTGATAGGATGATGGGG
>Ga0265294_10002082_pt1 | contig 26451 bp, 18 predicted proteins | sample MunlanPumphouse3_FD_192504 | JGI IMG/M metagenome (GOLD analysis project Ga0265294, IMG submission 192504) | Groundwater microbial communities from a municipal landfill in Southern Ontario, Canada - Pumphouse #3 | ecosystem: Environmental > Aquatic > Deep subsurface > Groundwater | place... | reverse complement strand
TCTAAGCTGCCTACGCGGCAGGTCACAATTGAGTAATAATAAAAATCACCTTTCTTTTTTTCTAAGCTGCCTACGCGGCAGGTCACTTGCTAGTCATCAACATATCGATGGTCTTTTATTTCTAAGCTGCCTACGCGGCAGGTCACGAACAAGGCAGGGAGATAGGAAAAACCTTGCTTTTCTAAGCTGCCTACGCGGCAGGTCACGATACCCTTCGTGAAATCCCATGCACCCTTGATTTCTAAGCTGCCTACGCGGCAGGTCACATCGGCATAAGTGGGAACCATGATGGAGAGAATTTCTAAGCTGCCTACGCGGCAGGTCACTGAAGAATTTAATAGATAACCCTTTAATGAAAAAGGAGTTATAAGAAATATTATCTTTTTACCCTTTTTTTGACCTCAGTTAAAATCAGGTACTAAACCTCCTTTATAAAGACCGTAAGTAGAGAACTTAAATGTATTTTGGGTATTCATTTCCTCCTTTTTAATAAACAGCGAAAATTTTTTGTTTGAGCTCGTGCTTTTCATAATAATATACGGAAGGCTATAGGATTGTTGATCAAAATCTTTTAATTGCTCTAATGCTTGTTCATAAGAAATGTTTTGACGTCTTGCCTTTCTTCTAGCAAGACGTTCTTTATTGTTTTTTGGTTGTACCCTGCGGAACGCAACGTATGTTTGTAGCTTTTCAGGGACTTCCCTGATTCCAGTAGCATGATAATATCCAGAAAATATTTTCAAACAATTAGATTCAATAAAATTATCCAAAACTTGTGATTCTTGTGTGAATAGGCGTAATTTCTTCCCTAAGCTTGGTGGAGATAGTGTATATTCTGGAAAAGAGACTCCAATCGGAATAATCTCTTGTTCTCTCTGTAATGTAACGAATTCTAAATGAATTTTTGCATACATCTTGTTCCAAAGAAAGTTTAAAGGTATTTCTACTGTCGGAAGAAGTGTTATTTCAATATAAAACATATTTACTCCTTACTACTCTCACCGAAAACTCCTCCTCGTACCAACACCGCCATTACATAATGCTCATCGTCAATAGAAGGTAACTGGTCCCCAGAAACATACTTGTCAAATAGGGTGTAGAAGTCTGATTTATTGACAGGAGTACGGAAAGCTCGGCCAAGAGTTGTTACAGCTCCATAAGGTTCAATTGCTATCGGGCCCACCAAAGTCTCTGGAAATTCTGGATACCAAGTATCTATTGTACGTAACGCATTTCCAATTTTTTGTGAATGCAATCCAGCCTGACCATTCAGTTGATATAAAATCTTACTTTTTTCACTTTTTTCCTTTTGTTTTCCTAGGACCAATTCCTCACTTGGGTATACTTCTTGAGCCTTACCTATTTGTGCATATGCATCTATCTCCAATATAAGAAAAGATTTGTCTCCAGCCAAAGTTTCTGCAATTATAGCACCTAGTTCGTTTACTTGTTCATCTGTGCTATCGAAATTTTGAATAGGAATAGATAAGCTATCAAAAATCCATGACTTTCTTAAATTATTTGCCTTTACGACTACTTCGATATGTTCTGCACCAACCCTGTTTCTCCACAAAAATCTTCCATTAGCAATATTTATTGCATAACGTTTGCCGAGCTCTTTAAATCCTTCATGTTTTGAATATTCATCTACTACTTTGATTAAGTTAGTATGGAAAATCTCATTATTACAGGCAGACGGACTGCCGACGTTACCTAACACTTTCAAAGAAAAGTGCAATTTTAGAGTATCCTGTTCCAATTCTAATGCACAGCTATCAACAACTTGTAGATTGGGGTTTTCTATTTTTGCATCAAGTTTTGCCGGATCCTCTTTAAGCTTTTTTTCCAATCTGTTCGATATGGTTCCTCGTACTGATTTAGTGTTAAGAACTAATGGTTTTGCGAATTCATATCTTTGGTCCCAAGTTGTTCCATATAAATATCCATCAGAAGGAACTAATTTTTTTTCGAATGCTAGCACTGAAGCCATTGTTTTTGTTTTTGCCATTTTTTTTCCCTTTTTATTGTTCGTTAATACATAAATATAAATCTTGCTCTTCGTTATATTGATAAGACCAAAACATTTCATCAATTCTATTAATTCTATGCGGCATTACAAATTCTCCTAGTGTGACTATGCTTTCAGCAAATCTATGTGGAGTCTTCATATCTCTTTGAAAAGGAGAATTAATATGCTCAGATATCGCTTGGAATCCTGTTGCGATTGGGATTATCCATCCTAGAGATTTTCTATGCGCTTCCCAGGTGTAGGGTTCAGTCTCTGAGCAAGTGTAGAAAACTTTCAAATACTCAAGAACTGCATCCATTCCATCTAATCCTTCTTGCATTGCTTGCTTAACGAGAGAACGTTTTTCAATAAGTACATACCCAGGCATCAAATGTCTTCTTAATTTTTTCATACTTTCGGAATCATCGATGCTTAAAATTGACGGGAGTTGCAAATCAAGGATGTCGCCACCGGCTATATGCATACCACTTAATAATACGGTATATACCTTGCTCACTAATTCATCAATAAGATTTGGCTCAACCCCCTGTAAATCAAGAACTAAAGAAACTTCTAAGGAACACCGCGCTTCTTCTATAAAAGGAGCTCGTTCACCTTTTTTAGTTAGAGGTGTGGCCATTCCTACAAGAGAATTTAAATACATACCCTCATCCCGATAAGTTTTTAGATCAAAATTGTGACAAACTATACCTGCACCAGTGAATAAAAGTCCTGCAAATATTGACTCTTCTACAATTTTACGTTGGAGAGCGTGTGTTGCTCCTAGCCAAGCGGTCATAGCAGGGAAACCCACCGTGAACGGACTGGACAAGGCATTAGCATTTTGGATGATTATGTGAGGTATCAGCAAAATATGTTTCATAATAGTGCCTCCTTAATTTCCTCAACTAAGCTTCGCACGTATATAAATTCATCATCACCCAGAGGAGCAATAGGCTTTGCTGATGAATCTGGGGTGTATGCACAAATCCATCGTGTTGTTTCATCAACGATTTTAGACAGCCAATTTTCGACATCGAATCTTTCTTTAACTTTTTCTGTATCAAGCCATATTTTCTGGTGGAGGGGGAGTCTTTTATAGTAATCGCGTTCAGACCATCCTCCCTCCGTTGCACGGATATTCAAGCTAATAAAAATTATTTTATCGATAATTGCTTTAAATATTGACTCTCTGGCATTTCGGATAGCTAGATTGGTGTATTCCATGCCAAATATTCGATACAAAGCGGTGAAAAGTTCTTCAAAGTCTGATTTATGAAGACAATTTAAGAAAAAATCAGTCTTAGGAAGGCGGATAGTTCGTTTATTAAAAATTGGAGGGTTAGATGCTAAAAGATATACAACTCCTCCATTCTGGTTATTAAGGACTCCCACGTTTTGTGGTTTTGTTCCACCTAAAGCCATTTCAGTTAAATTGTAGAATTCTTCGTATCCAGCATGGCGTTGATTGTTTTTACGAGCCTTGCGTCCTTCTTTAATATTTTCCGAGTACCTCCAATTGTTATCTATTCGTGTTTTGAATTCTGAGACTAAGCAAGAAGGAGTAAGCAATGAGAGCAAGTGATAACCATCCCCAATAGGAAAATAAACCTGTTTTATTAAATCGCTAGTTTGAAATCCCTTCTCGTTAGTTTTTATGGCGAGAAACTTATTGCAAATAGATATGTAATCGTTTTTATCAATTCCTAGGTTTTTTCTTAAATATTCTGATTGTTTTTCAATGTGATGATAAACAGTCATACCATCAGAAAGAATTAAGGAGAGAAATTTATACACATCTAATGCAGCCGCGTTACCAAGACAATCTAAACCTCCTACTGTAGACAAATTCGAAGTACTACAATTTCCCGTTCGCAGGTATCCATCCTTAATGTTCTCTTTGTGTAGTACGATACAGCTAACTTCTTTCTTAGCGCTTGAATGGGAGTATTTTCCGTTATGGGTTGCCAGAAGTAGCTGTCTTGCTCGATTGGCTGCATTTTGCACCCAATTCTCGATTGATCTTGGGAAACCAATACCCACTTTTTTATCAATGAAGAAATCTAATAGCACTTTTTCCAATTAAGACCTCCTTTTAATCTTTTTTCATACCAAATTGATCAGAATAAACAAATCCGCTACCTTCTGGGATTTGAATTTCTCCATACTTTAATGATGCGGAAAATAGGGATTCACCACCAATATTTTCAATTATATGTTCGAGAAGAGTAGGGTAACTTCTAATTAACCATAAGCGTTCGTTTAATTTTTGAGGAATTTCTTCTTGCTTAATGTTCAGTGATAATTCTTGTGGAATGAATGTCTTATCATAGACACCAAAGATTGGCGGATCTTCTCCATTATAAGAGTAAATCAACCGTTGGAGAGGTTGTGAAATGGAACGGAATGGAGCCAATCGTTGTGGTAAAGCGCTCATCCACCAACCACTGTTTCCAAGCCATCCTCCAATCGACTCAGGACCAGACTGCGCATATGATGTTAATAACAACTCCATGGTGTGATGTTCGAGATCTATTAGGCTATTAGAATAGTTCAACGGCGAGTTTTTACTTATTCGTGGAATGGCATTTATAGCCTGTGAAATAATTTTTTCGTCAACAAGTTGGGTAATATCATGAGTATCCAATAAACATTGATTAGTTTCAAAACCCGGTTTACTAAAAACCGGTCCTTGCCACTGATCATCCAAGCTTCGTAAATTATATTGCATAATACTAAAGTTTGGAGAATAAACAGCCCCCTTTCGGTGCCTTCTAATCCGTCCTGCCAATTGGATAAGAGAACGAAAAGAAGAAGGCTCTACAATGGCCCAATCAAAATCATGATCTCTTCCAACTTCTTCCACCGGTGTGCAAACGAGTAAAAATGTCATGTGTTTTAATTTTGATTGATCTAAATGTACTCGAATAATATCGTTTGAAAAGGCTTGTGAACGACTTTGATCTTTACATTTTAATACTGCATCTAAATGTTTTTCTTGTTCACTTCGCAAGAGAAGGACCTGCCTACTATGATATGCTAAAACTCGTACGTCAAAATCTTCAGGATAATCTGCACGAAGAAGATATTCAGATAATTCAATGCAAGATTTAATATGAGCAACTCGAATACAACCAAATGAGACTTTGATACCTGTGTTTGGATCAGAATACGAGTGTAGGTGGTGTAAATGAATCAACTCTTTCCGAATAGAATCGAAGTATACTGCCTTTCGCTCTATTAAACTCTCTTTGGCAAATAATTCGGGGCACGGTACAATATAACCTTTTCTTCTGACACCGTGTTTTTGCTCATTTTCCAGAATTTTTTTTGCCCGCTTTGTAATAAAATCATTGTGGTTTTTCTGATAAATCTGACATGCTTCATCAATTGAAATTCCAGAATTTGTTACAACCTTAGTGTTGAACTCATCAACCCATCCACAACCAATTTTTGATTTGAGGTTTCTTGATTTTGCATACATCGTCCATCCATCTAAATAGACCCGGAAATATCCTTCAGCTAAATCTGGCGGTATTGTTGCGGAAGAAATTATAACTTTTCTCCCTAGCATTCCCGCCATGTGAATTAATCGTCCAATAGCTATTAAATCCGAACCAGAAAAATCATCGATTTCATCTATTACTAAATCGGAAGACATTAAACGGAGAAATGGAAGCATCCAGCGTCCTCCACGAACTGTTTCAGAGGCCACCATCATATAGTCTATCGTGCAAACAAGAACAGGAGAATATAAAAGCTTGCGCGCTTTTTCATCCTTTAAAATAATTGAGAGTTTTGATTCTGGTATGGTGGATTCATAAATAATATCACCTTCTAAAAGGGGTTCAGTTGATTCTGAGCCTTCTTCAAGCGTTGTTTGTCTGTGAAGATTTTCAACGGCTTTAGATCCAATAAGAATTGCGAGTTCGGTATCGTCTAATCCGATTCTATCGCGGTATTCATCTCCAGTTTGGAGGGTAAGAGTTCTCAAACCCAAAGCCAAAACAAATCGAAGGCTATCACCATCTTTAGATAAAGCTCGGACTAATTTAGCATTTGCGAAAGTTTTTCCATAACCGGTACTTGCCATATTTACTGTAAAAAGACCATATTTAGGAGAAGTGTCTTCGCCGAAAATATTTTGTTTCCAGTTAATAACTTTGTCTACGGCTTTATCTTGCCAGTAAAAAGGAGAATTCGTAAGAGCTCTTCTTTTTAGAGCGCGAACATCTTTTACACAATCTAAATCATGCTCAAATTGCGGTAAAAGATGGGCTATTGAGAGAGCTTCCCGTTCTACTCCTAAAAGATGTTCATCCAAACGTTGTTTCAAATTTCCGTTAGTATAAGTATTCGCGTATAATTCTAAATTTTTTGGCCATCTTGCATCTGCATCCATAGACGAAAATAAATGATCGCCGAACATTAAACATAATCTCGAATAATAGAGAATTGGCCGTATAGAGTTTATCGCTACTGCTTGTTCAAAAAGAGATAGATGAGTTGAAGCTTTTGTAGCCCACTTTTGGATTTTCATTATCCAATTTTTTGAATTAAAGGGCAAACCGTTGGGGAATGAAAAACAAGAATGAGTTGGTTCTAAATTCCAATACCCCCAATCTTGTTTGATGATTTCCTTAAACGATTCGGGAAATGAATTGAGCGAGCCTTGCCATTGTTTCCCTTCCATATAACTGGGTAGTCGATGGTGGGATAGAATCAACCAAACTATCATAAAAGCAAAATTTGGCAATCCAGCGAAAGGTCTTGGTTCGTCTTTTATCTGCAGAAGCGACGATTTGATAGTGTCGCTATCGAAAATTCCTTTAGCAAGAAAAGATAACCATTCAGTATCAGTACTGCCCGACTGTTTAATAATAGCAACTATAATAAGAGCTGAAATCCATTCGTGTCTTAAAGGGTCACTAATACGTTTATTTGGCTGTAGAAGCTTTTCCTGAAATGATTGACAAGCTTTTCCTACGTCGTGAAATAATGCCGCCAACGCTGATAATGATTGTACTAATGGATGAAAGTGCCAGTCATTCTCCCAAGCCACTTTAAGTACGTTTTGTTTGGTTTTACTAATAGGGATTTTACCATCAGGATTAAAACAATTTCTTCTTCCTACTATCCAGAGAACTTCCATGCTATTCCTACCGCGTACAAGATGGCAAGCCACAGCGGTGTTTTTACTGGCTGTTTTTTTTAATAATTTTTTTACAGCGAGAAGGCCTTCTTGTGTAATGATAGTTCTCCATGTACGATCTCCAATACGGTCAGCGAATGAATCGAGGACTCGACAAGTTTTCTTAATTGCGTTTTTCTGACATTGGGAGATGAAAAAAACAATCATTTTTCCTCCGTGAGATAGGGCTTAAGAGCTGCTTCTTTCACACTATTGAACATAAAATCTAATGCACGATGTTTTGAAAATGCTTCAAGGCAAGTTTCACGAAATTCCCGTTCGGAACACTCTTCTCTAGCGCACAAAAAGGCCCAAGGCAAGACTAAGGCATCTTTGATAAGGTCCGCAACATCAAATACTAAAGCCCCACGTCTGGTTTTACCATGCATAACGGCGAAACCATGAGGGATCCCGAGTACCCACAAAGTGGTTGCTGCCAGCCCGTAGGCAAGGTAATTTCCGTGATTCAAAAAAGAATTGGCTAAATCAGCAGGAATATCTCTATCTCTGGTTAAAAAGGAGACACCAGTTTTTTGTGCAACATATTTATATAACAATTTGGTTAATAGTGCCTCACCGCGCAAAAGTTCTCCAACATCCTGAGCTTTTTCTATTTGAAGAGAGAACGCCTCGAAAGCCTTTTGGATTTCAAAGTCATCTATATAAAAACCCTCCTGTTGAAGCGCTTTATCTGTGCTCCAAATTTGTTTTAAAAAAATTATTCTTGAAATTTGAAAGTTCTTAGCTACAGTCAGCCGTTTTTCTGGGTCAACCCAAAAAGTTAACCAACCTTGCATGTATTCAGTTGGACGATATTCGTTTTGGGGTGTTAGCCACTCAATAATGGTTCCAGCAATTAAAGGCGTTCCGCTTCCACCCGAAAATCCTAGTAAAACTCCAGCAGAAGCAAGCATTCTAACAGCTGCCTGGGTAACTGAGGTTCCGGTTCCTAAAAGTATAACCGTAGTATTGGCAATAGGAATATTCCAATACTGTGATTCCTGTTTCAACTCTGTGAGATACACTACTCTCCCATCTTTTACCATTACCCGACATTTTTCTAAGTAATAGATGTTTGCTCGTTTAGAATGCAGAATGGCTTTAAGATTAGAAAGACTCTCCATAATTACCATCGACTCCTATTTTGTGTTCTTTTAAAAATAAAACCTTTACCAGATAAACATTATATCATGCTAAAGAGGTATTGGGTAAAATGATTTATCTGAACATGAAATAGATTTTTTATAGAACAACGTGAGTATTTTTGTAATTATTTAGTCCTATTTTCTATGTGAAGGTAAGAATCGCTCCATTAGCATCCAAACCTCTCAAAACTCATAGAGGAACTATTAATCAAAGAGGACATGGGTCAATGGAAGTATCATCTAATAAATTAAAAAGTTCAGGGGAGGTGATTACGTCATGTGAAAGCGACTTTATTCTCCCAGAAATCTTAGCATTATAGTGTTAATTTTCTGAAATTATGAGATAATTTCTGTTTTTTTGAAATATATACACACCAGCGATTTATAGCAGAATTGAGCACGTTGCTTGTAGAAAAAAATTAAAGATATACAACACCGTTATGCTTTTCTATCCTTTGAGATTCCAAATAGGTTTTAACATAGAACCCACTTCTACTGTTGGTTCTAGGTAGCCAATAATCTCTTGGGCATTCTTGTATGCCATAGGAGCTTCGTCTAAGGTCGATTTATTGACACTGGTAGAATATACTCCTGCCATCTCAGCTTTGAATTGGGATAAAGATAGCTTGTTTTTTGCCTGAGTGCGAGACATAAGTCTTCCTGCTCCATGAGGGGCTGAGAAGTTCCAAGCTTTATTTCCCTTCCCATAGCCAAGGATTGAACCATCGCGCATATTAAAAGGAATAATTACGGGCTCGTCTAGTGCCGCAGAGATGGCCCCTTTACGGATTATATTATCGTTAAAGTCAATGTAGTTATGGATCGACTCAACTTTCAGATGGCTGTCATCCTCATGGTGAGTACCAATGACTGCCTGGAGAATCGAATTAACAATAACCTTACGGTTTAGTTGAGCATAGTTTTGGGCAACTTTCATATCACGCAAATAGAGGTTGAGTGCATCACCTTCGAGCCAAGCCAAGCTTTTTGGAGCTTCAGGATGTAACTTTGTAGCCATTGTTTGATAAAACTGGGCCACTTTTAAGCCAAAATTTCTTGATCCTGAATGGACTATAAGCCACTGATTTTCTTCATCATCCAAAGCGAGTTCAATGAAATGATTTCCGCCTCCCAGTGTTCCAATAGAACGCATTACTCGTTCATAATCCTGTTTGGTGGCTCGACAAGTTTCTTTAACTCTGCTTAGTTCCTTCTCGTAGATTGCTTTGCGGTGAATAGAGAAGCCTAGAGGGACCTGTGTTCTAGCTATGCTATCAAGTGCCTGTAAATCGGTTATTTTTTCATGTTCGTGCAAACGAATGGCTAACACCCCACAACCAATATCAACACCAATGAGATTGGGAACAATGGTATCTGTCACCCTTGCCGTATAGCCAATAACACATCCCGCTCCAGCATGAACGTCTGGCATAATCCTCACATTGGCTCCTTTTGTCATGGGCTGTTCCAATAAAGTTTTAATCTGGTCAATCGCTCCTTGGTCAACAGAGTCGCTGTAAACAACCGCTGTACCATAGGTTCCTTTTAGTACCATTGTAGCTCCTTAATTATACTTTAATTTCTGTAGAGCGCCTTATGTTTCTCGCTCTCTTTGAATTTATAACCACTACTATTATAAAGAAATAAAACAATTTATTCAATGTGATCACATAATTGACCTCATCATGTGCCATTATGTTCCAATCCTGTAGTTATGTAGAATCCTGTAATAATTGATGTGAAAATTATTTTTTTAGAGGGCTCCTGAGCTGATGTAGCATACGTGATTCAGGTAGAGAAGATTCGTTCTTATTTTGATCAAATTCTTTTCGTCCAGTAAAAAAAGTGACCAAGCGACTATTAAGCAATGAGCTAGGGGATAGCGATCCAGCTATTCATTAGCCATCATGCCTTGAGCATGAATAGAGCGATGTAGGGTAGGGGGTAAATGGTTAAAAGAGATTATCGGCCAAGCCGACACATATGATTCTGTTTCATCTTTGGAGGGTCTATGGCTAAGGGTGATGTTCCACAGTTATATAAGAAATACTTTAGCGATAAATCGGGCGAAAGGGTCATACTTTTTAAAAAGATATGCATCTAAATTCAAGTTTTGTAATACCCAAAAAAAAGGGACATACCAGCGATTCTACATAACATACACACTATCAGACCCATATTTTCTAGAGGTAGATGCTTGTTTCTTTTATATACCTTGTGTTCTGTGTGAGATTTTGTAATACTGTTGTTATGAAAAAGACTTTAATTATTGTTGATTTGCAATATGATTTTATGGAAGGGGGCTCCTTGGCCGTTGCTGGAGCAGATGAAGATTATGTGAAGAGAATTGAAAAGATTCGTCCCTTTTTTGATCAAGTCATCCTGACTGCAGACCATCATCCTCCTAAACATGTCTCCTTTACTACATTTCCTCCGCATTGCGTTGTTGGAACCCATGGTTCTGAGTTAGCCGTAGCTATAGGGGATGTATTGTTACTGAAGGGTAAGAAAGTCGATAAAGAAGAATTTTCAGCTTTTGGTGAAGGAAAGAACATAGAAAAGATCGAAGGAGATGCAGTCTATGTGCTTGGTTTGGCCGGTGATTACTGTGTACGCCAAACATTACTCGATCTTCTTACCTACACCCCGAACAAAAAATTATTTGCAATTATAGATTTAATCTACTCAGTAGATGGGACTCATTATAGTGAACTCGATTATTTTGGGGGCAAAGTTACTTTCGTTACTAGTGAACAACTACAATAGGGGGCTCTATGCCGTACATTCGGACTCAATTTGAACAATTACCAGAAGATGCATCAGCTCAAGCAATTGAAAGTACAGCGGAGGGACTCGAACGCTACCATTTTGAACCCTTCCTTATTTTAGACGCCCCTGATTTTATCCACTGGCGCAAAAAAGATATGTTAGCGGAATATGATCGATTAACAACACTTTCACCAGATGCTCCAGAATTAACTGCAGTGGTAGGCTCTACCCCCTCTCAGGTCGTAGAAAAACAATTGGGGTTGCTTCTCTATCACTATCATTTGTTGTGTCGCTTACGCACTGACGATGCTTCTGCGTGGGATGTGGTTCATGAATTGTATGAAGATGACTAAAATTTAGTCGTCGTCTTTCTCTAACTGTCCTACAACACGAGCATCTGAACTTTTGAGTGGAATTACGCGTCTAATGAAAGGTTGCACCCCATAAAAAGTTTTCTCAAACTCATCTTCACTCTCTTTTAAAGCAGCTTGCCAAGCGGCACCGAAGCCAGGACTATTAATCGTGAGTCGGTCGGCGGCTTGTTGATAGACGTGAAGGCGAGCCACCTCCTTGCGACCTGGCTTTTGAGCATAACCACGTAAACTAATACGAAGATTCTCATTCTGGGACCTTAATTCATTAATCTCTTCTTTGAGCTTACTTAAACCCTCTGATTCCAGATCCATGCGATCGGTTACCATTGATTTTAATCGGGCAATTTCCTGCTTATGGGCCTTCGTTTTGGCCGTGTGCTTAGAGTATTGAACGATGAGTAAGACGAGCATCGGAATAAATCCGATTGCAACACCAATAATGATGTTTTCCATGGAACGCTCCTTTGCCTGCGTTAGTATAGCATGCGAGAAAAAGTGCTTCAATACTCACACTTTTATTGGTGGTCAAGAAAACGAGCAGTAACTGCCTCGTATGAATTAGCAATTGAGGCAGGAAGCGTTATCCGACCATCAAACACTGCCATATCTTTAAATCCAGTGCCAGTTAATAAAACACATGCTGAGACATCAGAGCCGTAAAGATCTTTGAGTTTTTCGACATCTTTACGTAAACCAGCCCAGGCACAAGCAGCCGCGGGTTCTACAAATACCCCAGCTTGCCGGGTTAGTTCTAATTGAGCTTCAAGAATTTCAGCATCACTCACTTCAGTTGCCCATGATTGTGTTTCTTTGATATAACGCACAGCCATCCGACCATTGGCCGGAGATGAAACACTAATAGAATCGGCACAGGTAGTTGTTGATACAGAGTGAAAGAGACCTGTTTTCCAAGCTTGGGAAATAGCGTTCGACTTTGTCGATTGGACGCAAATTACTTGGGGTATTTTTTCAATTAAACCAGCGGCATGGAGATCGATGAAACCTTTACAAACTCCAGCATAAATACAACCATCACCTACCGGTACATACACAACGTCAATATCGGCATGCCCTAATTGTAAGAATAATTCTATCGAGACACTTTTTTTTCCCTCAACCGTCATCGGGTTATAAGCAGTATTTCGATTTATGCCCCCAAATTGTTGGGTATAGTAGATAGAAAGAGCAAACGCATCATCATACGAACCTTGTACGGGGACCACGGTCGCACCATACAATACACTTTGCATCAGCTTATTGATTGGAGCGCTCTCGGGCACAAAAAGAATTACCTCTAACCCATAGGCTGCACCCGCACAACTCATAGCTGCTCCTGCATTGCCGGTTGAAGCTAGAGCAATCTTATTCTCCCCATGAGCTAAAGCTTGAGCCACAATCAGTTGCGAAGCTCGGTCTTTAAAAGAACCCGAAGGGAGGGCACTATCGAGTTTAAACAATAAGTTAGGTAAACCATATTTTTCTTGTAAGCGCTTAGGTTTTACCAAAGGAGTTACTCCAATCGGGAAACTAGCGGAGTGGGGAACTGGGTAGGGGAAAAAGTCATAGAAGGAGAGGTTTGGCTTTGTCTTTAACTTAGCGAGATCTTCCCTGTTCAAGCGAACGATCAGATTGCCTTTGCGAAATTCACCTGCCTTGACAGGTTGCGTGGCACATACCGGACAAACATATTCGATCTTATCGGAAAAGTATTCTTTTTTACACTCATTACAAACATAACTAATACGCATACAGGTCCGCTCCCTCTATGTAAAACGCCGGACTGGTAAGCCCGGCGTTTAGTAGTTCGGTCAGTTATTATAATAAACCTACCTCATTGTTAAACGCAATTATCATCTCATCAATTTTATCAGCATATGCTGGCAGTTGTTTCCAATACGAACGGTCATACCACTGTGCATTTATTTCAGCATAGGTTTTGCCTTGTTGCTCGACCCAAGTGTAGTACTTCAAGTTGTGCACTCGCAGCCTCTCATAGTAGCCAAGTTCTTCGACGTTATCAATGCCTTGATGTAAGAGAGCGCCAGCGTGAACTTTTGCTGCATCAATGCTGGTAAAGGGACCTTTTTGGTTCTTTTGCTCGGTGAGGCGTGAAGTATACATAGCTGAACTGTCGGTCAGAACGGTAAATATAACATCATCATCTTCCATTTCGTAGAACTTTGCCATTTTTATGGCACTCAAGATATTACCAATACCACTGATTCCATAGAGATCAAGATCTGCAATTTCTGTTGCAGAAAGACCGGCCTCTTTCAGATAGGCTATTCCCTCTGGTTCATTAAACAAACGGTAGATTTCCATACAATCTTCATCATCGATAGCGGTGATCATGTCAGTATTCTTAACATTATGAATCCATGGAACGTGCTTGTCCCCAATACCTTCAATACGGTGGCCGCCAAACCCATTCCGTAAGAGAGTCGGACACTGGAGGGCTTCACTTGCTGCAATCTTAATTTCAGGATAGGTGTTTTTAAGGTTGTCCCCAGCGGCTAGAGTTCCACCAGAGCCGGTGGCCGAGACATATCCGCGCACATTTTCAGCCTTAATTCCTAACTTTTGTAGTACTTCCAGCATAGCTGAACCAGTAACCGTATAATGCCATAGATAATTTTCAAATTGATCAAATTGGTTAAAAATGACAATGGAAGAACCCCGTTCACGATCCAATTCATGGCACTTGTCGAAAATCTCCTTAACATTCGATTCACAACCTGGGGTAGCTATGACCTCTCCGGCAATCGCCTTGAGCCAATTAAAACGTTCTTGACTCATCTCTTCGGGAAGAATCGCAATAGAAGAACAGCCGAGTAAGGCACTGTTATAAGCTCCTCCGCGGCAATAGTTGCCAGTAGAAGGCCACACCGCCTGCTGATTAATTGCATCGAAATTGCCCGAAATTAAAGCTGGAGCGAGACAAGCATAAGTTGCACCAACTTTATGCCCACCGGTGGGAAACCACTTTCCGACTAAAGCTAAAACACGTGCTTTAACCCCTGTTAACGCTTTGGGGACCTCTATATAGTTTACTCCACCAAAAGTTCCCCCTTTTTCAACAGATTCATTTTTCCAGTTTATCCGAAATAAGTTTTCAGAGTGGACATCCCACAACCCCATCTTACTTAATTCTTTAATCACTTTTTGGGGAGTTTTGGATGGGTCAACCATCTGAGCAAAAGTTGGTAATACAATTTTCTTATCGCGGCAAAGCTTGACATTTCTGGCACGAACTTCTGCGTTAATACGCAGGTTAATCAGATCATACACAGCGCTACCTCCATCGATTTTCATCCGTTAATATGTTAATACAACTTAGCATGGGTTTTGTAGAAAAGTAAATAAGAAAAAAAATTATTTGCATATGAAAGAATTTTAGGATATAAATTGCGTTATTCATAATTATATTGTAAATTAATTATATCTATTAATTTTAGACTTACTTTAAAAACTTAACTTTCTTTGTTGCATATTGTTGCAAAAAAGATTGACTTATAGTGAAACTCCTTTACAATAAGAGGTGGAGCTTTTGCTCGCACGATTCCTGTTTCAAGGAGATGTTGTTGTTATGGGAGATAGTATGCGCCCTGTTCCTTTCGAGGAGCTTATACATAGGATTTTTTCTGAATATCGTCAAAGTCAAACTATTTTTGGGATTCATAAAGATCAATTTTATAAACCAGATCCAGCGAAAAAAATTGAAGTATTTGGTCAAAGTTGTGCAACGCCTATAGGACCTGCTGCCGGTCCACATACCCAACTTGCCCAAAATATTGTAGCAAGTTATTTGGTTGGAGGGCGGTTTATTGAATTAAAGACAGTGCAAAAGTTGGATACTCTCGAAATCGATAAACCCTGTATCGATGCCCGCGATGAAGGGTATAATGTGGAGTGGTCAACTGAATACACCCTACCAAAAGCGTATGATGAATATGCCAAAGCATGGGTGGTCTTGCACCTCGTAGAGAGCTTACTCCATGGTGAACCATTTGAAACACCCTCCTTTATATTCAACATGAGTGTTGGTTATGATTTAGAAGGCATTAAAACGCCGAAAATGCAGACTTTTATAGATTCTTTGATTGATGCGAGCAATGCAGAGACATTTACAAATTGTATTACCTCATTACAAGCGATCTTGAGTGAGGGCTCCTTATTTGAAGGAACTGAGTGGGAAGGGTTTGAGAAAAAGCTTTCCGCGTTACCTAAAAAGATATCACCCCATATTAGTCCATCAGTGACGATTAGTACGATGCATGGTTGCCCACCAGAAGAAATCGAAGCCATTTGCTCGTATATGCTTAAAGAGAAAAAGCTACACACGTTTGTTAAACTAAATCCGACACTTCTTGGTTTTGATCGAGTGCGTACTATTTTAGATGACCTTGGTTACGACTATATTGGATTGAAGCGTGAATCGTTTGAGCATGACTTGCAGTATGCTGATGCCATTACAATGTTGCACCGGTTAGTTGATTTAGCTGCCTCTGAAAAACTTGGATTTGGAGTTAAACTTACTAATACACTCGGTTCGGTAAATGATCAGGGAGTGCTTCCCGGTGCTGAAATGTATATGTCAGGTCGTGCCTTGTTGCCCATGAGTACAGGTGTAGGAGCCCTCTTATCGCAAGAATTCAAAGGAAAGCTCCCTATTTCATATAGTGGTGGCGCAAATGCCATGACAGTGCGCGAGATTTTTGATACTGGAATTCGCCCTATCACTTTAGCAACAGATCTGCTCAAACCAGGCGGGTATGCACGAATGAAAGACATGGTGGAAATCCTAGAACAAGAGAGTACGAGCTGGGAGGCGACTCACGTCGATGTGGATAAACTTGAAAAGCTCGCTACATCTGCTCTAGGACGAGATGAAGTCCATAAGAGTTTTCGAGGCACTGAGACAGTTAGTGTTCCAGGAAAGTTACCATTGCTTGATTGTTATGTTGCCCCGTGCGTTGAAGCGTGTCCCATCCACCAGAACGTACCAGATTATATCTATTTAGTGGGTAAAGGCCGGTATGCGGACGCCTTGGAAATTATTTATGATGACAACGCCTTGCCTAATCTCACTGGTTATATTTGTGATCATCAATGCCAGTATCATTGTACGCGTTTAGACTATGAAGGTACCGTACAAATTAGAGAGATGAAGAAAATTGCTGCTGAAGAAGGTTTTGCTGAATATATTAAACGTTGGGAAAAACCTGAAAGTGCTGCCATAAAAGCGGCCGTAATTGGAGCCGGACCAGCCGGTTTAGCAACAGCCTACTTTTTAGCTCGGGCAGGCTTTGCGGTGACAGTATTTGAGCGTGAAAAGGATGCTGGTGGTGTTACCCGTTACGTAGTCCCTGCTTTCCGCTTCCCCTCTAGTGCATTACAGGCTGACATTGATTTTATTGCCAAACATGGTGTTGAGTTTCAATTTGGCATTGAAAGTTCCTCGGTAACGGTAACCGCCTTACGCCAGGAGGGATACGAACACCTATTTTATGCGATTGGAGCAGAAGTTGATAATGAAATCCCTCTTACAGGAGATCGTAGTCGCGTTCGCCCCTCATTAGCCTTTCTTAATCAATTTAACCGTAACCCAAAGCAATTGACTTTGGGTAAAAAAGTGGTAGTTGTTGGAGGTGGTAATACAGCAATGGACGGAGCTCGAGCGGCAATACGAGTAACAGGAGTAGAAGAGGTCTCTGTTGTGTACCGAAGAACGAAGAAAGAGATGCCTGCTGACTTAGAAGAGTTTCATAATGCTATTTCCGATGGAGTTACATTTCACTTCCTTACCAATCCTGAGACGTATAGAGAAGATGGAACGTTGATCTGTCGTAAGATGAAATTAGGAGAAATTGATGCTTCGGGGCGTCGTAGACCAGTGGCGACTGACGAAACAGTGACTTTGCAGGCAGATACGCTAATCACTGCGATTGGCGAAAAGGTCGACAGCCAAACGCTTTCGTGGTTTGGTGTTCCTCTTGATGAGCAGGGATGGCCAGCAGTAAAGAGTGATACTTTAGAAACAAGCGAAGATGGAGTCTATGTGCTCGGTGATGCCCAAAGTGGCCCTTCTACGGTGGTACGTTGTATTGCTGCCGCTCGCAAAGCGGTCGAAGCAGCCATTGATTCAGTGTTAGGCCCTGAAGAGACTGAACACGATCATGAACATGAGGAGTTCGAGGAGTATAGTGAAGAGGAACTCGTTGCCATTGAGGAGGAAGAAGATGCTTTCTTCGGTGAAATACGAGCCAAGAAAGGGCGCTATCTAGCTCCTGCCAAAACTAGCGATTCCATAAAAGAATTCGCTCGAATTGAAGCGGCACGTTGTCTTGAATGTTCTTATATTTGCAATAAATGTGTCGAAGTTTGTCCAAATCGGGCTAATGTAGCTATTGATATGCGACACCGCAATGATCTTTTTGACAATCCTTACCAAATTATCCACCTTGATGCATTTTGTAACGAATGTGGTAACTGTACTACGTTCTGCCCTTGGGAAGGTTCTCCCTATCTCGATAAAATCACTGTGTTTAGTCGAAAAGATGACTTTGAGAATTCTAAAAATAGTGGTTTTTTCTTAGATGAAGAAAAAATAGTGGTGCGCATTGATGGTGTCATCTCCCACCATCTCTTACAATCTGAAGAAATCCTAAATGACAAAGTACCCGCAGATATTGCGGCTGTGATTGAAGAGATTATTTTAAATCATTCGTATTTATTGGGAGCCGTTGAAGCATAAGGAGGAAGATTTAGCATGGCAATTACAATATTTTCAAATGCACGCGTGGTACAGACGATGCCTCCCTTTTCGGTAGAAGAGGGCCTTGATGTCGTGGTTAAAGATGACATGATCGTTGCGGTTGGAAAAAATGCTGGTTCTTCGTATCCTGGGGCCAACGTATTTGATGCTAATGGCAAGACCATAATTCCTGGCTTGGTCTGTTCCCATCATCATTATTATTCGGGCTTGTCACGTGGGATGCTAGTCCAAGCAGGAGCGCAAAATGATTTTATCCAAGTTCTAAAAGAGTGGTGGTGGCGCCTCGACCGAGCACTTGATGAAGAAGCACTCTATTATAGTAGCTTGATCTGTTCTATTGACGCTATTGCCTCTGGGACGACTACCTGTATTGATCACCATGCTAGCCCCTCGTTTATTAGTGGTTCCCTTGAAACCATTGCCAAAGGGATGCGAGAAGTTGGTGTCCGTGGGGCCACATGTTATGAAGTGACTGATCGTAATGGAGGCTTAGATGAGATCAAAGCCGGTGTTAAAGAGAATATTGCTTTTGCTAAGAGCGTAGATGCTCTGCGCAAGAGTGGTCAAAAACCTTTAGTCGAGGCGATGATCGGTGGTCACGCCCCTTTTACTATCCCCGATGCAGGTTTGGAACTGATGCGGGATGCTTGTGAAAGCACAAAACGGGGTATGCATCTACACGTTGCAGAGGACAAATATGATACGGTCCACTCCCATCACTGGTATAATAAAGATATTATCGCCCGGCTCGATGCCTTCGATCTCCTTGCTGATAACACCTTGCTTGTCCATGGGTTGTGGTTAAACGAGGGGGAGATTGAATTAATAAATGAGCGTAAGAGTTTCTTAGCCCATAATCCCCGTAGCAATATGAATAACCATGTTGGTTATTGTCAGGGATTAGGTCAACTTGAGAACACCGTGCTCGGTACTGATGGCTGTGGTGGAAACATGTTTGAAGAGCTTAAAATAGCTTTCTTTAAACATAAAGACGAAGGTGGTCCATGGTGGCCTAGTGATTTTGTCACCATGCTTAGCCGCGGTAATAAAATATTGGAGCGCTATTTCGGGGAACAGTTTGGTCGTATTGCACCTGGCTATAAAGCCGACTTGACCATTTTAGATTACCAGAGTCCAACGCCGTGGGTTGGTGATAATGCTGCCACCCATTTAGTGTGGGGAACCAGTAGTAATTGTGTAGATTCGGTGATGGTTGAAGGCAATATGATTTTAAAACACCGCAATTTTAGTTTTGATATTCAAGAAATTTACGCTAAAGCAGCCGAGGTCGCTCAGCGAGTTTGGAAAAAAGTAGACAAATTATAGCATAGCCCCAGTTTTGGGGATAAGGAAATGTAAGGAGAAAAGCATGAGTATGCACGAAAAGATTAGAAAGAAAGCGGCTGAGTACCGTCAGTACACTGCCGAAAACCTCTCTAAGTTGGTCAAGGTTAAGTCGTACAGTAGCAAAGAAGAAGATGTATGCCGTCTCATTGTTACGATGTTAGAAGAGGCAGGCTTTGATGAAGTACGTATCGATGGATTAGGAAGTGTGATTGGTCGAGTTGGCAATGGCCCCAAAAAGTTAGCTTTCGATGCTCATGTAGATACCGTTGAAGTTGGTAATTTAGATAACTGGGATTTTGATCCATTTAGCGGTGAAATTAAAGATGGTAAAGTTTTTGGACGCGGTTCTTCAGATCAGAAAGGGGGCGCAGCCTCTATGATTACAGCTGGCCGGATTCTAAAAGAACTTGGCTATGGTGGAGAATATACAGTCTATTTCACCTTTACGGTTATGGAAGAAGATTGTGATGGAATGTGCTGGAAATATTTGATCGAGGAAGAGAATTTCAAACCAGATTTAGTTGTTTCAACAGAACCCACTAGTTGCCAACTCTACCGTGGACACCGTGGACGGATGGAAATTCGAGTAATTCTAAGGGGCATTTCGTGTCATGGTAGCGCTCCTGAGCGGGGTGTGAATGCCTCCTATAAGGCTGCAAGAGCTGCCTTAGCTATTGAGCAGCTAAACAAAGATCTCTTGCCTGATGAAGAAAAATTCCTTGGCAAAGGGACTATTACTGTCTCTCAAATAGATGCCCATGGCCCCTCCCAATGTGCAGTAGCCGATTATGCTATGCTCTATTGTGACCGTCGGCTGACATGGGGTGAAGACGCTGAACTTGCTATGCGCCAGGTGCGTGAATATATTGCCAAGGCCACTGGGGATGATCCAAAAGATATCGTCGTCGAAATGCCGATGTACGAAAAAGTAGGTTGGACAAAGAAAGATTACCATCAAGAACTCTATTTCCCAACTTGGAAGATTGATGAAGATCACTACTTAGTCCAATCTGGTGTAGAAGCCCATAAAGCCCTTTTTGGGAAGAAACCAGTTATTGATAAATGGACTTTTAGTACGAACCTCGTGGCAACCACTGGGCGGCATAAAATTCCTGCAATAGGTTTTGGCCCTGGTGATGAATCCCAAGCTCATGCTCCGAATGAAATTAACAGAATTGATGATCTCGAGATATGCGCTGCATTCTATGCCATGCTACCCTATAGTTTGGAAGGAAAAAACTAGAAAACGAGCCCAATTCGTAGTATACTGAAGCAACTGAGGTACCTTGGCACAATCCTTGTGCCAAGTACCATCCCCGCCATGGTTTCCTCTCCCATCATGGATGGGTCTTCTCCGAGGAGAGGGTCCACGGGTTGTAACCCGGCGGTGTCTTGTAGAACGATCGGGAGGGTCGCTAATAGTGGAGAAACCAAGCGGTGCTTTGTGGGGTAGAACTCAAGATGTTGGGTGTGCAAACATACCTATCTTCAAAGCAATTCGATGGTATCCTCTTGAATCTTTTGACCGAGGCCTCTACATGGCCTCGTTACATCATTCTTACCTAAGGGGTTGTCATGCATGATCATAGTATATTGTTAAAAAACATTTTCTGTTTAATGACCGATTCGGCCAAGCCAACTATATCTGGTGCCGATATGCTCATCAGTGAAGGGAAGGTTACTCATATTGCAGTCGACGGGGGCTTACGAACGGGTGAGGCCACCCGAGTAATCGATTGTTCTTCACATGTGGTAGTTCCTGGCTTTGTAAATACCCATCACCATTTCTACCAAACATTGACCAGAAATCATCCGGCAGTTCAAAATGCCGAGCTGTTTGATTGGTTGCGATTTTTATATAATGTGTGGAAATACATAGATGCTGACGGGGTCTATTATTCCTCGTTACTTGCTATGGGAGAGCTTTTAAAGACAGGGTGTACCGCAACTACAGATCACCATTATCTCTATCCACGTGGATATGTTGGTGATTTGATGGCGACCCAATTTAGTGCGGCTGACACTTTAGGTATGCGCTTTAGTCCGACGCGCGGATCGATGTCCTTAAGTCAAAAAGATGGGGGATTACCCCCCGATTCGGTAGTTCAGACGGCCGATGAGATCTTAGAAGATAGCGAGCGGGTCATTGAAATGTATCACGATCCATCACCAATGGCGATGCATAAGATAGTTTTAGCTCCATGTAGTCCCTTTAGTGTGACAAAAGAACTCATGCGTGATAGTGCCCGCTTAGCCCGTAAATACGGGGTGCGTTTACATACCCACTTAGCAGAAACAAGAGATGAAAATGATTTTTGCATTGAAATGTATGGTAAGCGTCCAGTAGCCCTGATGCAAGAATGTGAACTGATTGGACCGGATGTGTCTTACGCTCATGGTATTCATTTTAATGATGATGAATTGAACATACTGAAGGAAACCGGCTCTTCAATAGCTCATTGCCCCTCTTCGAATATGCGTCTCGGATCAGGTATTTGTCGAGTACAGGAGATGTTGGCAATGGGAATACCGGTTGGAATCGCTGTCGATGGTTCTGCTTCGAATGATTCTTCCGATATGCTGGGAGAGATTCGCAATGCCCTCTTGTTACAACGGGTTGAAAAAGGAGCTAATGCTCTTACGACTCGGCAAGCTTTCAAGATGGCCAGTGAATATGGTGCTCAGATACTCAATTTTTCAAATGTTGGAAAATTGGAAGAAAATTGGGCTGCCGATGTTGCAATCTTTAATGTGCACACCTTGCCCTATGCTGGATCGTTATCAGATCCAGTTGCCGCACTCCTATTTTGCGGTTGTGATCACACAACAGATTACACTATTGTCAATGGACAAGTGGTAGTCGATAAACGACAATTGGTTGGTATTGATGAAGAAGAATTGGTTTGTAAGGCCAATGCAATTAGTCAAGAAATGCTCGCTAAGGCCGAGCGTAAGGAGGAGGTATGATTACCGAATTCATTCGAGCAACATCACCACAGGAATCCTTGGAAGCAATACAAAAAGCTGGAGATGGTACGGTGTTTCTTGCTGGGGGAACGGAAATTCAGCGATTGGGTTCTGCGGTTGCCTGTACGAAAGTTGTTTCTCTTACACAGTTGCAACTTTCCACTATTGAAGAAAAGGATGAGATTGTCTCTATTGGGGCTCTCGTAACTTTTCAAGAGGCTTTAGAGAGTGATCTTGTGCCTGAATATATAAAAGAAGCCTTGCGCTATTGTGGATCTCGCACGAGAAGAAATATGGCTACTATCGGAGGCAATATTGCGTTGGCGCGTGATGATTCTTATTTGTTTCCGACTTTAATTGCTGCTAAAGCGCGCTTGATCTTAGGTGATATCGCCAATGATGGCAAATACACAGAGGAAAATATCCCTATTCGGGAATACCATTCTTTCAGAGAACATTTTGCCGGCAGTTTAATCTTGGGTATTGTACTCAATAAACCCAACCGTTTTGTAGCTTCAAGGCGTTACGCACGCACTGTTCAAAGCCCAGCTGCCGTAACAATCTCTTTTGGTGCTGATACTTCAAGTGGATCTCCACACGATATTCGCATCTGTGCTGCAATTAAAGGAAGTGGGGTAGTGCGGTTGTTGGCCGTGGAAAACGGCGTATTAAATGGACAATACCATGCCCCAGAGGATGCGGCAACGCAAGCCGCTCTTGATATAGCATTTGTTGATGACATTACAGGAAGCGCAGCCTACAAGAAATACTTGTTGGGAACTGCTGTTTCTGAACTTTATCGGGCATGTCTAGAAACTCTTAGTGTAGGAGGTGCCGTATGATTTTGAAATGTATAGTCAATGGGAAATCGATATCCCAGACCATAGAACCTGGCGAAACTCTACGAACTTTGTTAGTAAGATTAGGTCACTTTGCCGTCCGCGACAGCGATGACGGAGAAGGATTTGCTGGAAGTGACACTGTTTTGGTGAACGATATTCCAATCTATGCTAATTTGATGCTTGCCGCTGAGGCGGAAGGAACCACTATTCGTACTCCCGACTCTTTGGCACAAGGAAGAGAGTTAACTCCTATTCAAGAGGCTATGATTGATGCTGGAATTGTACAGTCCGCTTATAATGCTCCAGCTGCAGCGCTTTTGTTGACGTGGTTGTTAGAACACAATCCCAATCCTTCAAGAGCAGAGATCCAAGATGCTCTTTCAGGTCTCCTTATTCGAGATGCAGGATATGAACACTATTATCTTGCCGTTGAATTAGCCAAAGAGAAGATGGCTACTGGCAAGTATAGTTCTTCCATTGCTCCCGAATTTCGAGATCATCTTTCGTATATTGGGAAAGTAAAGCCAAAAGTAGATGGTCGGCAATTAGTTGCAGGGTGGAAATCGTTTGTTGAAGACCGCGCAGATGCGGATGCTTGCTCCTTGGTTATGCTCCGCAGTCCCTATGCGCATGCTTTTATCACCAAGATCGATATCAAAGAAGCTCAAGCAATGCCAGGTGTTGTTACTATTATTACCGCAGCTAACTGCCCTGATGTCTTCTATATGTCTGCTGGGCAAGGTAATCCTGAACCATCTCCCTATGATCGTCGTTTGTTTAACTGGAAGGTGCGCCATGTTGGGGATCGAGTAGCAGCTATCGTTGCTGAAACAGAAGCTCAAGCCTTAGCAGCTAAAGCCAAAATTGTGGTAGAATACGAAGTTTTGCCTCCAATTTTCACCGTTGAAGAGGCTATGGCGGATGGTGCTCCAGTTGTTCAAAATGGAGCTGCTGAATACTTAAGTGGTGCACCTGCGGGCTTAGCTGAGTATAATCAAGGGGTAGACCCCCGAGAAGGGAAGATCATCTATCCGTTCCCGTTGCATGCCGATAACCGGCGTAATGTGGCAGCAGCTGCCCACGGCGCTATTGGAGATGTTGATAAGGGGTTTGCTGAAGCTTCTGTAGTGTTGGAGCGAACGTATCAGACGAGTCAAATTCAGTGTACTCCTTTAGAACCCCATATCGTCTATACAAAGATAGACAATGACCGTTTGGTGGTGCATGCCTCAACACAGGTACCTTTCCACGTGCGCCGGATTGTAGCACGAGTCTGTGGGATCGAAGAGAATAAAATCCATGTAATTAAAGAAAAGGTAGGTGGTGGCTACGGTTCAAAACAAGATATCTTAGTTGAAGATGTGGCTGGTTATGCGACTTGGATTACGAGAAAGCCAATTCTCTATCGTAATACGCGGGAAGAGGAATTTATCGCCAATAGTACCCGCCATCCCATGCGGATTACGGTAAAAATGGGGGCTAATAAAGAGGGAAAGCTTACTGCAATTTATATGGATGTGAGAGCAAATACAGGACCGTACGGGAATCATTGTCTCACTGTTCCTATGAATGCGTGTTCGAAAACTTTACCGTTGCTCAATTGCCCGAACATGAAGTTCGATGTGACTACCTATTATACTAATATTCCCCCTACCGGAGCCTACCAAGGATATGGAGCGCCAAAAGGTTCTTACGCCCTGATGACCTGTTTAGCTGAAATGGCTGAGGCTATCGATATCGATGCTTTAGAAATGGCTAAAATAAACCATGTCGAGCGGGGCTTTATGCTCGAGATTTTAAAAAGTCTAGGTGAAGGACGCGAGGGAACCGTTGTCCCAGTGGGCAGTTGTGGTTTGCGTAAGGCTCTTGATCAAGGGGCAAGCATGATTGATTGGGGCAAAAAAGAAGTTTCAGATGATCCTGATTGGAAAATCGGGAAAGGCTTTGCCATGATTCAACAAGGGTCAGGATTGCCTGGCCTTGATCACTCAATGTGTGATGTTGTAATGAATACTGATGGAACTTTCATGATTCACAGCGGGGGCAGCGATTTAGGTACAGGTTTAGATACAATCAGTGTTAAATGTGTGAGTGAGGTTATGTGTGTCGAAATGGATAAGGTTTCCATTCTTTCCGGCGATACCGATAACACTATGTTTGACACCGGAGCTTATGCTTCCAGTGGGACCTATTTCTCGGGTAATGCTACGTTAAAGGCAGCTCTAGATCTGAAGAAAAAAGTGTTAGCTGAAGCGGCACTCCAGATGGATGAAAAGGTCAGTGACCTTGAGCTTTTCGCACCCGGCATAGTGAAATCAAAAAAATCTGGTAAAGAGTTATCTTATGCCACATTGATTCATACTGCTGTTTCTGGCGTTGGGCGCGGGCAATTAGTTGGCTATGGTACTTTTGCCACAGAGAATGCTGCTATTCCATATGGTGCCCATTTTGCCCAAGTTGCTGTCAATGTAAAAACGGGAGCGGTTAAAGTACAAAAGTTCTATGCGTTACAAGATGCTGGTACTCCTATTAATCCCGAATTGGCCCTCTGCCAAATGTATGGTGCAGCCCAAAAATCTATTGGACATACCCTCTATGAGGATATGGTCTTAGATGCTAATGGGGTGTGCTTGGCCGCCGACTTTACCCGTTATGGAGTCCCCATGATGAGTGAGGCCCCCGATGATTTTAAGGCTATTTTGATTGATGAAGATGATGAGTTTGGCCCCTATGGAGCAAAATCGATCAGTGAAATTGCGACCAATGGTGCCGCACCAGCGATTGCAAATGCAATTCATGATGCAGTGGGTGTCTGGATTCGCTCTTGGCCTTTTACGGCAGAGAAAATACTTCGAGCCATGGGAAAATTTACTTAATTCTCTTGTGATTAGTTATAATGGGCTCTCCTTTTGGAGAGCCCTCACTGCAACAAACCGCAACAAATTCTCTAGACTATATATACCTCTCATGTTATAATTTCCTTGTATATACGAAAATATTTAAAGAAACCAAATGGAGGTTTTATGAAAGACA
>Ga0265294_10002081_pt1 | contig 26476 bp, 25 predicted proteins | sample MunlanPumphouse3_FD_192504 | JGI IMG/M metagenome (GOLD analysis project Ga0265294, IMG submission 192504) | Groundwater microbial communities from a municipal landfill in Southern Ontario, Canada - Pumphouse #3 | ecosystem: Environmental > Aquatic > Deep subsurface > Groundwater | place... | reverse complement strand
ACAACTTGGGTATTTACATCCGGTGATCGTTTATCACTTTCAAAGAAAGGCGCGCTATTTGACACCAGCAACAATGATGTCATCAAACAAAATGCCGCAAAAAAAGGTTTTCCTATCATTTTTATCTTTTTCATATTTCCTCCCAAACATTAGTTTGCTATGACTAATGTGATTGTATATACTGATTGTAAACTATGATGTGCACATTAAAGACAACACTTTTTTAGAAAATAATGAAAAACGAATTATTTAAAATTTCCGAGGTTTCAAAATTTTTGGGAGTAAGTACGACAACGCTTCGCTATTACGAACAATATGGTTTTATTAAGCCCGCTAAAATTGATAATATCACTGGCTATCGTTACTACAATATCAAAAATATCGGCGAAATCACTCATATCATAGATATGAGACGTTCAGGTCTTAGCATGCGACAAATTAAAAACTATTTTGAAAGTGGATTTGATATTCATTTCTTCATCAATGATTTAAAAAAGAAACGCGCGGCCCTAGATAAGCAAATAAAAATAAATGAACTACGCTTCGTTAAAAATGAAACATATAACGTTGATTATTTAAAAACAAAGCCAACTTTTTGTCTTAAAAAGTCACTAGTAGCTAAGAATATTCAAGATATCGAAAACCAATTCGCGTCTTTTCTTTTAGAAAATCTTAAAAAGGGATATATGTTAGATAGCAATTTTGTGACACTGATTGAGTTTGACAGTGTCATTCCCCAATTTGAAAACATAAACATTCAAATGCTAATTATGGTAAAGGATCCTACTAGGGAATGCGAATTATATCCAGCCGTCTATGGAATACATACATATCACCGAGGCAGTTATGAAACGATCGGTAACGCCTATGAAGCTTTGCTGATCTTTGCTCAGAAGCACAACTTAAAATTAAAAGGAACAGCAATCGAGAACTATTTCCGTTCAAGTTTTGCTGTCAGCGATGAAAGTAGCATGTTGACCGATGTAATTTTACCGCTTAAAGACTGAAAAAAATTATTTCAGTTTTGTCTTTAAAAAAATAAAAATGACTTGATTGCTCAAATCATTACTTATTGGCGCGCTCGAGACGATTCGAACGTCCGACCCCCACCTTAGGAGGGTGGTGCTCTATCCAACTGAGCTACGAGCGCATTGTGCCTTTAAAATAATACCAGTTTTATTATCATTATCAAATATCTACTCGACATTAATAATAAAAGATAAAGAAAAGAGATAATTATAAATTATCTCGTTTTTTAGCTGGTCGGAACGGAGGGATTCGAACCCTCGACCTCTTGGTCCCGAACCAAGCGCACTACCAAGCTGTGCTACGTCCCGAGTTGACCGCAAATAACTATTATAATGATTTTTAATCAAAGTTAAATTCAAAAATAGAAATTTGATTCGTATCACCTAAATCATTTAAAACACCGAGGCTTTCTAGTTCTTCCATATTCGTATTATTTAATTTGGTTCTCGACAACAAATCTTCTTTTGAAAGAAACTTGCCATCTTTACGAGCTTCGATAACTGAATAAGCGGCAGATTCACCTAAACCATCGAGAACGGTAAAGGGCGGAATGAGAACTCCGCGATCATAATCAACTGTAAAATTGACTGCATCAGACTTATATAAGTCTATATTGCCAAACTTATAACCGCGCTCCACCATTTCTATCGCTATTTTTAAAGTATCATAAATACCGACTTCCTTTGGTTGTAACCTTTCGCTCCGGTTTAGTGTTTTACGACGTAATTCTTCGATTCTGGTCGTAATGGCGTCCTCGCCTTTTAACATGGTATTAAATTCATATTGTTTGCTTCTGACGCTGAAGAATGTCGCATAGAATTCAAGGGGGTAATAAACTTTAAAGTAACCAACGCGAACAGCCATCATAACATATGCAACAGCGTGGGCCTTCGGGAACATGTACTTAATCTTGTTACATGATGAGATGTAATATTCAGGAACGTTGTGAGCACGCATTATGTCAGCTAACTGAGGAGCAACTTTTTTGCCCTTGCGAACTGATTCCATAATCGCAAAAGCGATTTTTGGTTCCAGACCTTTATCAGTTAAATAGGTCATAATGTCATCGCGGCAGCCAATAACATCTCTTAAGCCACATATTTTCTGATCAATCAAGTCTTCTGCGTTATTTGCCCAAACATTTTCGCCGTGAGTTAGAGCAGAAATAATTACTAATTCAGCAAAAGTATTTGGTCTTGTCTTGCGCAAAACACCTCGCACGAAATCAGTGCCGAATTCCGGAATTGCCAAAGCTCCAGTTTCGACTTTCAGGAAATTATTTTTGCGCCCAAGAGACTGATCACTTGAGAAAATTGAAATAACCTTAGGATCATTCATCGGAATATCTTCGACATTTATATTTGTGATTTCACACATCATTTTAAGCGCTAATGGGTCAACGTGACCTAAAAGGTCAAGTTTTAGAAGTGAATCGTGAATGGCTCGATAGTCAAAGTGCGTTGTTTTCCATGTAGATTCCTTATCGTCAGCAGGATATTGAACTGGCGTGAAATCATATACTTCCTTATCATTAGGAATAACCATTATGCCTCCAGGATGCTGTCCGGTTGTCTTTTTGACTCCTGTCAAATGAGAAGCAAGGTAAGCTGTTTCAGCACGCGGAACTGTGTTTGGATCTTGACCCAAACGTTCAAAATAACCTCGCACATAGCCAAAAGCTGTTTTATCGGCAGTTGTACCAATCGTACCAGCGCGAAAAACGCTGTCTTCTCCAAGCAATTCTTTTGTATAATCATGAGCTCTAGCTTGATAATCACTTGGAAAGTTCAAGTCGATATCCGGAATCTTTTCAGCATTAAAACCAAGAAAAGTTTCAAAGGGAATGTTTTGGCCATCTTTGATATATTTTGTGCCACAGACTGGACAAAGTTTGTCAGGTAGATCATAACCAGATGAATATTTACTATCGCTTACAAATTCTGAATTTTTACAGTTTGGACATCGATAATGTGGTTTTAAAGGATTGACCTCAGTGATATACGCCATCGTAGCCGCAAAGGAAGAACCAACTGATCCCCGGCTACCAACTAAGTAACCATCTTCTTTAGCCTTGGCGATTATCTTATGAGCAATATAATAGTTGACTGAGTAGCCATTGTTAATAATTCCATTTAACTCACGTGATAAGCGGTCTTCGATATGTTGAGGAAGAGGATTTCCGTACCATTCGCGGGCTGTTTTAAAACATAAAGAGCGTAAAAACTCTTCAGTTCCCGGGATTTTTGGTGCAAATAGCTTGCTTTTTACAGGAAATAATTCTTGAACGGTTTGGGCGATCTTATTTGTATTTGTCACAACAATCTCTCGAGCTTTCTCTTCGCCCAAAAAGCAAAACTCCTTTAACATTTCTTTGGTCGAACGATAATGCTGGTCAGGATTTTCGTAATAAACTTCCCCAGCGCGTTCATATGGATTCGTATTTAAGGGGTGAGGCTTACCACCAACAGCTTTCGCCATGATATAAACATCGCGGTGAATCTTTTCTTCAGGATTAACGTAATGAGCATCTCCTGTGGCGACAACCGGTTTTCCAATTTCATCTGCCGCTTCGATAATATCTTCAATAAACCTTTGAACTTGTTTGTTGTTTTCGATCGAGCCAACATTAACTAGATAACAATAATTTGGTATGGGTTGAACTTCAATGTAGTCATAAAAAGCCAGAACTTTTTTTAAATCTTCTTTATTTCTCGTCCGCGCCGTATCGAAAACTTCGCCATTAAAACATGCCGAACCAAATAACAATCCTTCATGGTGTTTGATCATTTCTCGACGGGGAATCTTAGGAATTTCAGCCAAGTAATTAATATGACTTAAAGAAATAAGTTTATATAAGTTTTTTAAGCCCAATTCGTTTTTGGCTAAAACAACAACGTGGCGCGGTTTCAAATGCTTCAAAATAGCATCATTAGCCTTTAGTTTTGCTAAGTCTGCGTGAGTCATCATCATGTTATCACGGACAAGAATATTTAAAATCGCCAACCATACTTCGTTAAGAATACGCGCATCGAAATCAGCGCGGTGAGCCTCATCATCGTTGTATGATGTGATTTCTAGATTACGGCATAAAGCTCCGAGATTATGATATCTAGCTTCAGGAAAGAGATAACGAGAAAGAGCGAGTGTATCAATAATTGGATTAGTTATTTTTTCTTGTCCATTGCGGTCAAGAGCTTCATTGAGAAATCCAATATCGAACTCTGCGTTGTGAGATACCAAGACAGCATCTTTAATAAAAGATTTGATTTTGGTCAGAACATCTTTTTCGCCAGGAGCGTTTTTGACCATTTCATCAGTGATGCGTGTTATATCGGTAATTTTCTTAGGAATAGGACGACCAGGATTAATAAAGAAATCAATCGTATCCACTACCACTCCTTTTTCAAAACGAGTCGCGCCAAATTCGATAATCCGGTCATATTTTGAAGATAAGCCAGTTGTTTCAAAGTCAAAACAAACATAGGTTGCATCGTGTAGCAAGATATCTTGAGGATTGAATGCGTAATGCAAGTTATCATCAACCATATATAACTCTGCGCCATAAAGAACTTTGATACCTAACTCAGTCGCATGTTTTTGAGCTTCAGGAAAGCCCTGAACAACACCGTGATCAGTAATGGCGATAACTTTATGCCCCATTGACTTAGCTACTTTAATATAGTTTTCTATTTCTCCTACGCCATCCATCGCCGACATTTTTGTGTGGAGATGAAGTTCGACTCGTTTTTCTTCTTCGCTATCTTTTCGCAAAGGATGCATCGGCAAAATATCAATGGTATGGCCCATAACGTAGAGCTCTCCGTTATATTTATCGCGATCAACAGTACCTTGCACGCGAACATTCATGCCAATTTTATAAGAGTCAAAATTATCCTCTCCGCCTTTTCCGCCAAGCATCTTAACAAAAATCGCGTGTTTTGAATCGCCAATTCCTAACGAAAGAAAGTTGCGACCATTACCAAGGATGCGCGAATCATGAGAAAATATTTTACCTAAAAAGTCAACTTTTTGCGTAGCAGCAATAATGTCACCTATGCTATCGATAATTGTGTAGCCACCTCTTCGAAAGAGGTTATTTTCTTTCTTGCTTCTTTCAGCTCGCGCTCGCTTTAAATTATCTCGCATCACTTGAAGCGTTTCCTTTTCAAATCCTTCAAGTTCTTCTTTATGAACTTCCTCGAGCGTTTTTGGTTCGCGATAATAACTAGTTTCTTCATCGTCGCTTTCTTCTTGCTCGGCTTCTTCAATAACTTTTTCGGCTTTTTTAGTCAGTGATTGCAATTTTTTTAAAGACACATTCACTACCGTTTCTTCGGGAACAAACTCATCAAGAATGACAAACTCATAGCATAAGAAACGGAAAAAATCCTTGAGATTTGCCATAATAGGCGCAAAACTTTCCCTTTTTCCTTCATCGTTAAAAGTTAAGACGATGTTGCCATGGTCCTCACGCATTTCAAAATGAGCGGCGGCGCGATAGTTCGCGCGATACCAGTTTTCAATAATGTGAACAGCATCGTAATATGTTGGCTTTTCTTTATAAGAAAAAGTAATTGTATATGGATAAGAAATACCGCTTAATCCTTTTTGAAAACGTTCGAGAAGATGATATTGCCACGGTGTATCTTTAACAATCGCCATATCAACTTGTGATTTGATAATTGCGTTCATTCCCACAAGATCGAAATCCAAATCAAAACTATCGACATCAATGATGTCAATCGAATTAAGAAATCGAACCATCTTCTTATTCATGACAAACCCTAAAATAAACCAATAACATCCTTTATTGTAATAAAAATCATCAACCCGAATAGGAGAACTAGACCAATCGCAGAAATGACGGCCTTAACTTTAGTTGGAACCTTTTTCCGCGTAATTGCTTCAACGGCCGTGACGAGAAGCTGCCAACCATCAAGTCCAGGAAAGGGAAGCAGGTTAAAAATAGCAAGATTTACAGAAATTAAACCCCATAAAAACAAGTAACTGCCGAAACCATAATCAGCCAAAATCGTTGAAGAGGTGGAAAAGATGCCAACAATACCCGATACTTCTCCGCTACCAGTGAAGAGCATGCCAATTCCGCGAACAACAGCTGTATTTGCATAAGCGAAATCATCCCAAGTCTCTTTTAACGCCTCACCAAACGTATGCCATTTTTGAGCAAAGACAAAAGCCATACCGACATCTTCCCACGCCAATGGTTCATTAAGACCTGGTGAATATACTTCAAAAGTTAGCGTATAAAATGATTGCGTGGGATTTTCTTCGTTCTCAACTTGCCGATAGAGTGAAATCGAAGCTTCAAAACTATCACCAATAACAAGATTTTCATTCAAGTATGGCTTACTTAAGTCGGGAATGTTTTCTATTCCGCCTTCATTTAAAATATCGATATATGTTTGACTAACGCCGGCGGTAAGAGCTGCTTCGGAGTCGACAAACGGAGTGTATAACTGAATTCCATCCTCAAGAGTAGGATTATCTCGCACTTTATTCGGCATGAAACCAAGCACGTAGTTTTCTTCTTTAAAGGTAACTTCACTGTCGATGATGAGTGTTTGTCCTTCGCCATGAATAAAATTAACATAACCAAGCTGATCACCGCTTCTTATTCCGGCATCGTATGCGGCTGTACTTTCGCTGATAACCGCTTCTCCTTCAAAAAAGTAATAAGGAAGGGCTGTATTCGAAACAAAAAATAAAGTCATACCTAAAATCATATTTAAAACGATACCGGCCGATAAGATTATCGCCCGTTTCCATTTTTTTACACCTTCAAGACTTCTTGACTCATCGACGACAGCATCATTAGGAAGTTCTACTCCCTCGCCATACATCATGACATAGCCGCCTAGAGGGACAACTCCAAGCGAGAAAGTTGTTTCGCCACCTTTTCTTTTTTTCTTAAAGAATTTTGGGCCAAAACCAATTGAAAATTCGATGCAGTAAACTTTAAATAACTTGGCGGTCATAAAATGACCTAATTCATGAATCGTGATTAAAACGCCGAGGGAAACAAGGAATAAAACGAGGTTGAGAATGAAACTTAATACTTGCATGTTAATTACCTAATACTTTGCGAAAATGAAGGCGAGTTTTTTTGTCAGCCTGAATGACATTGCGAATTGTTTGTTTTCTTACTTTAACATAGTTAATTTCTTTTTCAATAATTTCCGAAATCATTAAAAAGGGGAGACGATTTTCTAAAAATGCAGAGACCGCTACTTCATTAGAAGCGTTGAGAACCGATAAGGCTGTTCCCCCCTTAACTAAGGCCTCCTTAGCGAGGGAAACACAAGGATATTTTTCGCTGACAAATTGATGAAAATGATAAGGTCCAAGCAATTCGATAGTTTTCGCACTAACAACTTCATATTGGTTTTTGCCTTCAAAGAGAGCATATGTGATTGGTGTGCGCATATCTGGTTTGCTTACTTCAGCAAGATAGCTATTGTTTTTAAGCTTAACAAGTGAATGAACATAGCTCTCGTCGTGCATCAATACTTCAATCCTATCAAGAGAAAACCCAAACAAATAATAAGCTTCAATAATTTCAAAACCTTTATTCATCATCGTTGCCGAGTCAATTGTGATTTTAGCACCCATCTGCCACGTCGGATGTTTTAAGGCGTCTTGAGGTGTGACATGAGCCATTTCTTCTTCCGTTAAATCGCGAAACGCTCCTCCAGAGGCCGTCAAAATTATCTTATCAATTTGGCTTCGTTCTGTGTGACTCAAACATTTGGCTATTGCCACATGCTCCGAATCGATTGGAAAAATCTTACCAAAACCTTTTTTAAGTAACTTATTGATGATTTCACCACCGACGACAAGACTTTCTTTATTCGCCAAACAAATAGTTCTTTTCTTTTTTAAAGCAGCAATTGTCGGAGGAAAACCAGCAAAACCGACTAAAGCATTGACCACTAAATCACAATCAACTTTCCTTATAATTTTGACCAACCCTTTATCACCACCAAAAAAAGCGATTTTTGGAAACTGTTTTTTTAGGATGTCGATATATTCTTTATGTTTGATACAAACATGCTTCACCTCGGGATGTATTCTTAAGATTTTTGAAATAACATCCACTTTTTCGCCGACCGAGAAGGCTACTAACGAAAAATCATTTGGATAAGAGGAAATGACATCAAGGGTTTGCTGACCAATGCTTCCGGATGCTCCGAGAAGGAGGATGCGCTTCATAAAAAGAAATCCCATCCATTATTGATAAAAATAATAAGACTTGCGACCACAATGGCGGAAAAAAGTGCTGAATCAAGGCGATCTAAAACGCCACCGTGACCCCGTAAAAAGGTTCCGAAATCTTTTATTTCGTAATGGCGTTTAATTGAACTAAAGGTGAAATCACCAAGATTTCCAATAATGGGCATTGCTAGAGACAAGAGAAGTATCCAATACCATTTATCAATCGTTAAAAATGGTAAAATGGGCATTCCAAAATAACTAACGGTCAAAGCGAAAGCAAACGAAATTACAAAACTGACAATTATGCCACCAAAAAAGCCTTCCCATGTCTTTTTTGGAGAGATGCGAGGATTCACTTTTTTATGGCCAAATAGTAAACCAATAAAGTAAGCACCGATATCGTTAATCATTACACCAATCGCTAAATAAAGTAAAAGAAACGCCGAATGTAAATATTTAAATGTCGGTGTTGTTATATCAATTGAATTATTCACCGAATCAAAAGCAAATTTTGAGTATGGATAGTAGCGCATGAATAACAGCGCTTGCATTCCTAAAGCCACCACAACAATCATCGTAAATAGATAGCTCGCATCATGAATCGTAAATTTTTCATTGGCCAAGACAACAAAAAAGAACACACCTGCTGCAGCAGCAATGGCAATGGTCGAAACCGACATTGTCGTGAAGCCTTTTTCAATGGCAAAAGTATAATCTATTGGATTATCACGGTATTGTAAAACTTGGTTTTTGATGAAAACCCAATAAACAAGAGCAAACATTATCACAAAACAAAAAATGTATATAAAAAGAGAGAACCGTCTTTTCCGTTCAACTGAGACAATTTCATGAGTTGAAATCGCGACAACAATAAAGATTAGGGCAAAATAAAACCACCCACCGACAAAAGCACAAGGTAGACAGATCAATGCTAAAACAATTGAGGTGATAACCCTCGTTTTCATCGAAGCTTTTGTTTCGCTTGAGAGTTCGTTTGTGGTAATTTTCGATAGGTTTTTATTCATTTTTTAACCCCCCGAAACGACGATTTCGACTAACATATTCTTGTAGACAAAGAATTAATTGTTCGCGATCAAAATCAGGCCAATGAACCTTTGGAAAAATAAACTCAGCATAAGCATTTTGCCAGAGTAAGAAATTTGATAAACGGTACTCTCCACTCGTTCTAATCATTAAATCAACCGGAGGCAATTCAGCCGTATAGAGATACTGCGATACTGTTTTTTCATCAATTTGATTGATGTTAAGCGACCCATTGTTAACCTTTTCAGATATTATTTTTACAGCCCGAACTATTTCTTGCTGACCGCCATAATTTAGGCAAATATTCATGATGTGTTGATCACAAGCCGAGGTTTGTTTGATTGCATCAGAAATCGTGTTTTGTGTTTTCTTTGGTAAGCGACTAACATCGCCGGAAACTATCACTTTGACACCATCGCGAATGAGCGTTTTAAGCTCACGATTAAAAAACACTTCCAAGTAGTGAAAAAGATGACTGATTTCGGTTTTTGGGCGTTTCCAATTTTCAGTTGAAAAAGCATACAAAGAAATAACTTTTATTCCAAATTCCCTGCAGTTATTTAACACATCAATAATTCTTTCACACGCTTCTTTATGTCCAAGATGGCGAGGTAGTCCTCTAGCTTTTGCCCACCGACCATTTCCATCCATGATAAAAGCAATATGAGCAATTGGTTTTTCAAGATTGAAGGTTTTTAAAGAGTCGTTATTTTGATACGAAACCATGTAAATAGTATACAATGGGCGGGCGCAGTATAAAAGAATCAATCGCCAAAACCTTTTTAAATAAAAAGAAAGAGCGGATTAACCGCCCTTATATCGACATGATTTCTTTTTCTTTTGTGACGAGAACTTCTTCAATTTTTTTATTCGACTCATCCGTAACTTTTTGGATTTCGCCTTCTATGCGTTTTTTTAAGTCGTCACTATAATCATCGGAGCTTTTTATAAAGTCAACATATTCACGACGTATATTGCGAATAGCGACTTTTGACTCTTCCGAATATACTTTAGCACGCTTAACTAAATCGCGTCTTGTCTCTTCGGTTAACGCCGGAATAATCAAGCGTATCTGATCGCCATCGACAATCGGATTAATGCTTATATCGCTGGTGTTAATGGCTGAAACGATTGATTTTAAGTCACCCTTGTCATACGGTTTAACGAGCAACTGACGAGGTTCAGGAACAGTAATAGAGGCAATTTGACCGATGAGAATCTTGTCGCCATAATATTCGACTTCAATGCGATCAAGCAAAGCCGCATTAGCGCGTCCGGTTCTAAGCGTGTTGAGGTTGGCTTTGAAAACTTGAACGGTTTTCTCCATCTTATCGAGGGCTTCAAGGGCTAGTTCATCCATAATTGTTATCCTTTCTTAACGATTGTTCCTATTTTTTCGCCGTTTAAAATGCGAAGAAAATTATGTGTATCATTCATATTAAAAACATGAATAATAATGTCTTGATATTGTATCATGGAAACCGCTGTTTGGTCCATAACCTGGAGATTCTTCGTTAGAAGATCTCCGAATGTTATCTCGGGAATAAAGTGAGCATTTTTGTTTGTTCGCGGATCATCATCATAGACGCCATCAACGCCATTTTTGGCCATGAGAATGGCATCCGCTTCGATTTCAATAGCCCGCAAGGTCGCCGTCGTATCAGTCGTAAAGAAGGGATTGCCGGTGCCACCAGCAAAGATGACTACTCTGCCTTTTTCCATATGGGAAATGGCGCGTTTTTTAATATATGGTTCGCTGACGGCTTTAACTTCGATAGCTGACATAACGCGACATTCTAATCCTGTTTTTTCGACAGCACTTTGCAAAGCAAGGGCATTAATAATTGTCCCGAGCATGCCCATATAGTCAGCTGTGCTTCTTTCGATGCCGATTTGCTCAGCGAGTTTGCCTCGCCAAATGTTTCCGGCTCCGACGACGATAGCGATTTGCACACCTTGTTCATACATAGATTTAATCGCTGTAGCGATAATATCAAGATGACTGGCATCAAGAATCAGTTTTTGGCGATTATCGGATAGTGCTTCACCTGATAGTTTGAGTAGAATTCGTTTGTAGTTTGCCATATGATCTCCTTAAGAAAAAACACTCTTAAAGAGTGTTTATTTCACTTGACTCATCACTTCTTCAGTGAAGTCGCAACAACGCTTTTCAATACCTTCGCCAACTTGGAAGCGAACGAATTTCAAGACTTTGTTGTTGTTTGATTTAAGCACTTCAGCGACATTTTTTTCTCCATCGAGTAAATAAGTTTGTTCGGAAAGAGTAGATTCGCTAAGCAACTTGTTGACTTTTCCAAGAATAATTCCTTCGAAAATGTTAGCGGGTTTGTTTGCTAATTTTTCATCAGACTTTGCTAATTCGCGAGCGATGCTTTTCTCGTGTTCAATTGTATCGGACGGAATATCTTCCCGACTAATGTAACTCGGATTATTGGCCGCGATATGCATCGCTAAACCTTTTCCTAATTCTTGATCGGCTTTCTCTAAGAGAACAAGAACAGAAATTTTACCATTCATATGTATATATGACGATAAGCCTTGTCCTTCATTCGCTTTAACAATTTCGAAACGACGATAATCTATTTTCTCGCCAAGAGCAACCGTCGCATCGGTTAAATGTTGAGCTACTAATTCGCGAGCTTTCTCAATATCACTTGGTTCATTATGCAAGGTTTCTTGGGCAAGGTTTGAGATAAGATCGATAAATTTATCGCCGCGAGCTACGAAATCGGTTTCACAGTTAACTTCGAGAACAACACCTTTATTACATCCTTCACAAACATGGACTTTCGTCAGTCCTTCGGCAGCAATTCGACTTGCCTTTTTCGCGGCTTTGGCAATGCCTTTTTCGCGTAACCAGTCGATAGCTTTTTCAACATCCAGTTTGTTCTCTTCGAGGGCTTTTTTACAATCCATCATGCCCGCACCAGTGCGTTCACGTAGGACTTTAATGAGTTCAATTAAATTGCTTGATGCCATTATTCCTTCTCCTCTACTTTGTCTTCACCTTTTGCTTTGGAACTTGCTTTTTTTACAGCAGTCTTGGCTGGTTTAACATCTTCTTTTACTTCAGTTTTGTCAACCACTTCTTTCGAAGATTCGACGACAGGGGTTGGTTTCTCTTTTTGATTTTGATATTCTTCGCGCTTGGCGGCTCTCATCGCTTGATAGCGTTCGTATCTTTCTTGACGTTCTTTACGAGCAGCACGAATTGCGGCGAGGCGTTCAGCATTTTCTTTGTCGGCTTGACGGATGGCGTCTTTCATCGTTACTTCTTCGCCTTCATCTCTTGTGTAAGCCACAACTGGGATTCCACCTTTGGCTTCGACAACCGCATCGGCTAAAACGCTGATGATAAGGCGAACGGAGCGCACTGCGTCATCGTTAGCTGGGATTGGGTAATCTAAAACATCCGGGTCAGAATTTGTATCGACGATGCCAAAAACGGGAATTTTCAATTTACGAGCTTCACGGACTGCGTTGCGTTCGACTTCTGGGTCAACGACGATAACAGCTTGTGGCAAACGACGCATTTCTTTAATTCCAGCTAATGTATAAGACAATTTGTCTTTTTCTTTTCTTAAAAGCGCGACTTCTTTTTTCGGTAAACGCTCAAAAACACCATCGGCTTCTTTTCCTTCAAGTGCTTTTAAATAGCGAATACGGCTTTCAATCGTTTTAAAGTTTGTTAGTGTTCCGCCTAACCACCGGTTAGTGATAAAGAAACTGCCTGAACGAAGAGCTTCTTCAGTCACAGCTTCTTGACATTGCTTTTTCGTACCGACAAAAAGAACTTTACCGTTTCGACTAACAATATCGAACAATGCTTTATAAGCTGCACTAACAGCTTCGGCACTTTTAGCTAAGTCGATAATGTAAATTCCATTACGAGCTCCATAAATGAAACGAGCCATTTTTGGATTCCATTTGCGAGTCTGATGTCCAAAGTGCACACCGGCCTCTAATAATTTTTTCATGGTGATGATTGGTTGGCTTTCATCATGTAAAACCATCTTCATCACATCTTCTTGTTGCGGCGCTTCTTCGACAATTGTCTCAGCGACGACTTCCTTTTCTTCACTCATTTGTGAACCTCCAATTTGTTTTTCCTCCACTACTTCCAACAACAATCCCTCATCGATGCCCCGTGGCGGTGATGAGACTAGGACGTTGAATCCATAGTGTGTGTAGTCTCTCTTTTGAGAGCCGATTTATTATAACACACGCGCCACCGCATAGACAAGGAAAGAAAAAAAGGGCCATGATACATGAGTATCATAGCCTCATTTCAAATCGGATTATTTCTTTTTGGCACGAGGATGGGTAAACAAATATTGATGCTTCATCGCCTCTTGCGAAACATGGGTATAAACTTGGGTTGTGTTTAGACTCTCATGACCAAGTAATTCTTGAATAACTCGTAAATCAGCTCCACCTTCAAGCAAGTGCGTGGCAAATGAGTGCCTGAGCATGTGGGGATGTAGTCCGAGATATATGCTAGTCTTGTTTTCGACTTCCTTAAGGATAAATTCGAGGCCTCTTGTCGTCAGTTGTCGCCCACGTGAGTTTAAAAAGAAATAACCAAAATCTTGAAGCAATTCATCCCTTTGAAGTAGTTTTTCTCTTGTTGTGTCGCGATATAATTCAATGGCTTCCTTCGCTTTAAGCGAAAAAGGAACAATTCTTTCTTTTTTTCCCTTACCGCTGACTCGAATAATACGATTGCGAAAATCGATATCGCTACTTTTAATATTAACCATTTCTTCGGCTCTAACACCTGAGGCATAAAGCAATTCCAAAATAGCTGAATCCCGAGGAGCGAGAAAGTCTTTTCGCTTGGCGTTTTCAACAATCAGTGTCTCGACTTGTTCAAGATAGAGGGTTTTCGGATAACGAATGTCTTTTTTGGGACTTTGTACAAAAGAAAATGGGTTAAGTTTGATATATTTTTTGTTTTTTAGAAACTCATAATGATGACGCAAAGAAGCCAAACGACGAGCGCAGGAACGCTTCGATACTCCACTTTGCAATTCAACCGAAAGAAAATTGCGAATTGTATTAGTGCTAACTTCATCCATTCCTAATCCTTCGCTATGAAGGTAAGCATAGAACTTCTCAACATCACGCTTATATGAATCGATGGTCCGCTCAGAAAAAAGGCGCTCATGGCGAAGATGATCAATGAATTCTTGAGTTTGCTTATTCATTCATTTCGCTCCAATACTTAGTAATACTATCGAGGGCTTTATTGGCATCCTCTTCACGATGACGTTTGCTGGCGTTCTCTAAAATACCAAAATTAGCGTTCATCGGCGTGAAATTATTTGGGTCTGCTTTGGTAATATATCTAATAAGAGAACCAATCATCGTCGATGTTGGTGGTAAAGTAAAGTTTTGTTTCGTTTCTAAGTGATGAGCAATTATGCCGGCGATTATCCCGGTTGCTGCGCTTTCAACATAACCTTCTACGCCCGAAAGTTGACCAGCAACGATGATGTTTGGCTTATTTCTTATTGTCAAATCTTCATTCAGGACAAGAGGAGAATTTAAATAGGTATTGCGATGCATCAAACCATAACGAACAAACTCAGCCTTATCTAATCCAGGAATCAGACGAAAAACACGTTCCTGCTCCTGATATGTCAAGTTTGTTTGAAAGCCGACAATATTATATAAATTGCCAATTAAATTATCCTGTCTTAACTGAATAACGGCATAAGGGGGATTGTTGCGATCTAGAGCCAATCCTTTTGGTTTTAATGGTCCATATCGCAAGGTGTCAACCCCACGACTCGCGATTACTTCGATAGGTAAACAACCCTCAAAAAAAGTTGTTTCAAAATCATGAAGTTTTACCGTTTTCGCGTTAATGAGTTCATCGACAAAACGATAATATGTCGCTTTATCCATCGGACAATTAATATAACTATCATCGCCTTGATCATACCGCGACTTATAATAGGCAACTTTAAAATCGATGCTCTCCTTATATAAAATGGGCGAACTAGCATCATAAAAAGACAATGTATCGGCCCCCATTTTATCTTTTAAATCATCGATTAGTTCATCGCTAGTCAAAGGTCCAGTTGCTAAAATAGTCAGACCTTCAGGAAGTATTTTGATATTCTCACGAACAACAAAAATACGTGGGTTTTGCAGTATTTTTTCCGTAATTATCTTAGCAAATAGTTCGCGATCAACGCTCAAAGCATTTCCACTGGGCACCGCCGATTTATCAGCACATTCCATTGTTAAGGAAGACATTATACGCATCTCACTTTTTAAAAGTCCGCAGGCATTATCCAAGCGGTTGCTCTTCAAGGAATTTGAACAGACCAACTCAGCAAAAAGCCCACTTTGATGAGCAGGAGTCATTTCCTTTGGGCGCTTCTCATAAAGATAAACCTCATGCCCTTTATTTGCTAAGTAGTGGGCGGCTTCTACACCAGCTAAACCAGCCCCGATAACGTTTATTTTTCCCATGCGTCTATTATATAGCAAAACGGATGGTTTGACCCATCCGCCTCATACTTTATTTTTTTAATTTCGTACTATAATCGCATTTTGGATAATTGCTACATCCAATAAATTTTGACTTACGGTAAGTTCGAATTTTTAAATTCCCACCGCATTTTGGACACTTTCCCAACTCATGATCGTGTTCTTCATGGTGATGATGTTCTTCGTTTTTAACAAATTTACATGTTGGGTAGCCACTACATGCGACAAATGTTTTGTTTCTTCCATACTTGCGAATAACAAGTGGTTTGCCACATTCTGGACAATTCTCTCCAGTATATTGCGGTTCGACTTTCTCTGGTTTTTTAATATATTTGCAAGTTGGATAATTACTGCATGCGACAAACTGTCCGTGTTTACTTTTTTTATTAACGAGCGGGCTCCCACACTTTGGACACAACTCACCGGTAACTTCCTCTGGCTCTTTATACATTATCTGATACGCTTCTTTTACTTTTTGTTCAAATGGTGCATAAAAACTATTTAACATTTCAAGATGCTTGGTTTTTCCATATTGAATTTGATCAAGATCAGATTCCATTTTTGCTGTGTAACAAACATCTGCGAATTCAGGAAAATACTTAGCAACCACTGTCGCGGTTTTGATGCCTTGTTCAGTAGCTTTTAAACCATCCTTTGTCGCTTCAATATATTTTCGGGTTAATAATAAACGGATTGTTGAAGCATAGGTTGAAGGCCTGCCAATTCCGGCTTCTTCCATCAGTTGAACAACTTTAGCTTCGCTATAACGAGCAGGAGGTGTCGTAAATTTTTGCACTTTTTCTTTTTTTAGGATTTTAAAAACGGTTCCTTCTTGCATTAAGGGAGTGCAAATTACGTCGTTTTCATCTTCTTCATAAAGCCGACGATGCCCATCAAAAAGATTTTTTTTGCTTTCGAGTCTAAACTCTAACTCGCCATTTTTTAAAAATGCTGTCGAAACTTCTTCTTTCGCATCTGACATCAATGAAGCTAATGCTCGATTATAAATTAGTCGATATAATCTTATTTGATCATATGACAAATATTTAGAAACAAGACTAGGTGTCCGGTGATTACCAGTTGGGCGAATAGCTTCGTGAGCATCCTGACCAAGCAGTGTCGCTTTTTCCTTTTTTACCACACCGATGTAATTACTGCCAAAATTTTCGCTAATATAACTATGGGCCCTTTGAATATAACTATCACTTAATCTAGTTGAATCAGTGCGGATGTAGGTTACTAAGCCAACATGTTCCTCACCGACGGTTATACCTTCATAAAGACTTTGAGCGATTGAGGCTGTTTTCGAGGTTGAGAAGTGAAAACGATTTGAAGCTTCTTGTTGTAAAGTCGAGGTTTTAAAAGGTGGTTTGCTAGGAATATTACGTACCTTTTTAATGATTTTATTAAGAGTGAGATTTTCACCGAGTTTATTAAATAAATCTTGTGCGGCTTTTTCGTCCTTTATCTCAGGCGTTTTGCCATTTACCTTCGCCAACTTTAAATGATATTGTTCTTTGCAAATTTCGATTGTGACAACGATTTCCCAATATTCTTTGGGAACGAAATTCATGATTTCCTTTTCATGATCAGTAATGATCTTCAATGTTGCAGTTTGTACGCGTCCTGCTGAGGGCGAACGGAGTTTTTTTTGCATCAAGGATGATAGTTTAAAACCAATAATTCGATCAAGGATTCTTCTCGTCTCCTGCGAGTTAACAAGATTCATATCGATAATGCGCGGATCTTTGATTGCCTCTTTAATCGAATCGCGAGTTATTTCGTGAAACTCGAGACGTTTAGTACTATTAACATCTAAACGAAGCATGTCAGCTAAATGCCAAGCAATCGCTTCACCTTCGCGATCAGGGTCAGTTGCGAGCAAAACTTCATCGGCTTTTTTGGCTTGAGAACGGATTTCATCCCAAATTTTCTCTTTTTTGGGCATTAATTTATAGTTTGGTTTAAAGTTATTTTCAATATCGACGCCGAGCCCGCCTTTACCTGATGTTGCCAAGTCACGTAAGTGACCTTGGGTCGCTAAAATTGAGTAACCTTCCCCGAGATAACGGCTAAACGATTCACTCTTTTTTGGCGATTCGACAATAACAAGTTTCATGAATGCTCCTCGATATACAATTGATAAATATAGAGTTATGAGTGGGTTTTGTCAATCGCTTTGATGCAGCTCTATTTTATTAAAGTAAATACTTATTTCCTTTAAATATATTTAGTTATATTTTTGCAGATCGCTGAACTCATTTTCAGTTATTTCAATTCCCATTTCTTCATAGACATCTTTTGCACATTCGACTAGTTTTGCGCCTTGTTTAATAAGGCTATTGCACGCTGAGGAAAGATCGGCAGGAAAAGGAACACAGCAGACATCTTTACCTGCTGAAAGAGCATAGCTTACTGTAATGAGAGTGCCTGAACGAGCATCTGCCTCCCCTACCACGATTGATTTGGCAAGCATTGCGATAATGCGATTCCGTAATGGAAACTGACTGTGGTCTGGCTCAGTCGTGTTTGGATATTCACTGATAATAAGATGCTTGCTTTTTATGAGTTTATACAACTCGATATTTTCTCGTGGATAGCAAAAATCGATTCCCGATCCTAAAACGGCAACGGTCCGCCCTTTAACATTTATCGCAGTTTCGTGGGCGATTGTATCGATACCTTTCGCCATTCCCGAGATAATAATCATTTTCTTGGCTAAATCAGTAACGATAATCCGGGTCATCTTTTTACCATATTCGGTTGCTTTACGACTTCCGATATAAGCAATTGTTTCGTGAGGATGTTCAAGTAATGTCAAATCTCCATAGTAATATAAGACGAAAGGAGGTTTATGACATTGTTTGAGGTGATCAGGGTAGTTTTTATCGATAATTGTAACCGTCTCGGCTTTTAATGTGGCCATGACATCATTGAATGAAGCATCATCAATCGCTTCCTTGCGTTTAATCGCCCGATAGATGTCATCCCACTTTCCTTTATATTTTAGTGATAAGTAAATCAAAATATCTCTTCCTGTCATAAAAAACCTCCTCTTAATATATAAGGGGGGATTTTCAAAGCTAATCAGTAATTAACTATAGAAGACTAACGTGTTTTATGAGTTGGCGGGCAACCGGCCCATAAGTATAACGATGAATACTAGGCAATGCCCCATGTTGATTAAGGGCATCGATATGTGCCTTGGTTGGATAACCCTTATTTTTATCAAAATGGTATTGCGGATATTTTTGGTGTAAGTCCAACATGATATCATCCCGCACAACCTTGGCGATAATTGAAGCCGCGGCAATCGCTCTTACTTTCGCATCACCTTTTATGATGTCGTACACCGGACAAGAAAAACCATCAAGTGGCATTGCGTCGGTCATTATACAATCGACTTTTACATTTAGATTATTCAAAGCGATTTTCATCGCTAATTTAGATGCTTGGTAAATATTTATTTCATCAATCGTTTCCGGACTTACAATTCCTATGCCATAAGCAAGGCAATTAGCAGTTAAGTCAATGAAAAGCTTTCGCCTCTTTTTATCGGAAAGTTTCTTCGAATCATTAACCTCATTATTTAAGTACGTGCGCGGGAGAACAATCGCGCACGCGACCACGGGACCTGCTAATGGTCCTCTACCCGCCTCATCAACGCCGGCGATATTAATTATTTTTGTCGAATAAAAGGAATCTTCGTAAGTTAAAGCCATATTAGATTTTTTCTAAAGATAAACGCGTAATTCGACCATTGCGAAAATCGTTAAGTAAGATCATACTTGCTCGATTAAAATCTGGAGCGCCGCCAACAAGAGCGCCAGAAGCTAACGCGATATTTTCAATGATTTTCCGCTCATCTGTCACTGATGAATCATTTAAAGAATAAAAAGTTATGAACTGTTTAAGATGATTCTCTTTTAAATATGAGATAATCTTTAAAGCCAATTCTTCTTTGGGCAAAATTTCTTCTTTGACCATACCAAGCAATGCGAGATTAATAGCAAGTTCTGGTTTTTCAAACTTCATTGGCAATATACCTGGAGTATCAAGTAACAAAAACTTGTTTTCAACCTTAATCCATTGTTGCGCTTTAGTCTTGCCGGGACGATTTTCGACAAGCGCAACTCGTTTACCTGCTAGTTTGTTAATAAGCGTCGATTTGCCGGCGTTGGGGACGCCGACGACCATTATTCTCAGTGGTTGTGGTTTCATGCCTCTTGCTTCTTCTTTGCGCCGTTTATCGCCATCTGTTGCGACAATTGCTTTAACAAGGCGTTTAATATCGTTATTGTTTAAAAGATTAACAGCAATGGCTTGTTGACCTTCGCTTAAAAAGTGTTTAATCCATTTATCAGTTTCGTATTCCAAGGCTAAGTCGCTTTTTGTTAAAACAATGAGTCTTTGTTGTTTTTTTAGCATTGCTAACAAGTCAGAGTTAGCCGAACTAAAAACCGCACGAGCATCACGAAGTTCAACGACAAGGTCAACAAGTGATGCTTTTTCGCCAATTTCGCGCAAAGCGCGATTCATGTGACCTGGAAACCAGTGAATATTAGACATCTTTCCACCTTAATGATCGAGGCCAGTGAAGCCTCACTTTTTCAGCGTCGCAGACACCGCTTACGCAAACAAGGGTACAAGTCCCTTCAATCGCAACTGCAACTCCTTTAATATACTCGTAATGAATTGGGCCGGTTGAACTTGAATCGTGACTATCACCACGGTTATCACCAAGCACATAGTATTCATCATCAGCCAATGTTAAAGGGTTATCGATCTTTGGAATTTGAATACCACTATAATCTTTGCCCCGTATCAAACTTTCTTGACCAAAACTTTGTTCAACAAGGACAGGTTCCGACTCACCTTCAGGAAAAACATATAAATCGCCGTTTGTGGCTTCGTTAGCTTCGGTGCTAACAAAATAAAATGTTTCACCAGGAAGAGCAATAACGCGTTTAATCTTGTCTTTTAAATCACCTTCTGAGTAGGCGGTGACAATTATGTCAAATCGTTTAATTCTATCAATAGCGTGTTTATGCGTATCCATGATGCCATATTCGACGACATTGCCATCATCAGGTCTATTTTGCCGAACGCCGATTAAAGTTCCATCGCTATAAGTCGCGTTACCGTTTAATGTCGGATACATCGACTGACCATTAACAAAAAAGGATTTGTAGTAAAGATTGTGAAAAATAATGACATTACCAATCAGTAAGGCAGTCACAAATAAAAAACTAAAGATAAATTTCAAAAAACCGCGCATTGGATTGCGGCGAATACCGAGTTCTTTTCTAACTTGACGGTCGTGTTTGCGATTGCCGTTAGGTTCTAAATAAGTGTCTACCATATAATGTCCTTGTTTAAGTATAATTACGTCTTCATAATTTTACAATAAAACCAGATAGGTTTTAATATTTAAGAAAAAGAAAAGCCCTCGATTAACGAGAGCTTTAACTATTAAGTTATTAAAGAATTTCTTTAATACGAGCGGCTTTACCCGATAATTTGCGAAGATAGTTAATCTTATTTCTACGCACTTTACCACGTTTGATGAGTTCAATTTTTGCAATCGCGGGTGAATGAATCGAGAAGGTTCTTTCGACACCGACACCAGATGAGATTTTTCTAACGGTAAAGGTTTCGCTGACACCGGAGCCCCGACGTTGCATAACAACGCCTTCAAAAGCTTGGAGACGCTCTTTTTTGTTTTCGATAATTCTCACGAAAACCTTGACTGTGTCACCTGAACTGAAATCAATGATATCGGATTTGAGCTGAGAAGCTGTAACTTCGTTAACGATGTTGGAATTCATTTCTGTATCCTCCTTTTCATATGGTTTCTTAAGGCGTTCTTGTCCCAAACAATGACAGCGGACCGTCCGCAGCGCATTTATAAGCGCTTAGTTATATTACCAAATTAATATTTGGTTGACAAGAAACAATTATTCGATAGTTGCTGTTAAGTATTTTTGCTTGACAGCGTTGCTTGATTATAATAAACTTTTTAAGGAAAAAGGAGAAAGCATATGTCAGTAAAAATTAGGTTAACAAGAGTCGGTCGCCATAAAGATCCATTCTTTCGTATTGTTGTCGCCGATTCACGCTATGCTCGTGATGGTCGCTACATTGAACAACTAGGCTTTTTTGATCCTGCTAAAGGTATCGAAAACGCAATTATCGACGAAGAAGTAACATTAAAATGGCTCCGTCAGGGCGCGACCCCATCTGATACGATTCGTACTTTATTTACGAAAAAAGGATTGATGGCCAAGCTCGCCGAAAGCAAGAAAAGCATTAAAGGAGATAAATAATGGATTACGAGAAGATTATTCACGCCTTGATAGATTCCTTTGTTGAAAACAAAGATATTATCATGATTCGTGAACTTCCAAGTGATTCACCACGCGATATCGTCTTATTGATTGTCGCTGAAAACGAAGACACCGCTCGACTTATTGGCCGTAAAGGCTCAATCGCTAATGCCCTTCGAGAAATGATCTCCATCGCAGGCAAAACGGAAAATAAACGCATTCACTTAAAGTTTGAATCGTTTGAAGATAAGAACGAGGATTAATCCCCGTTCTCTTTTCTATTATGGAACAAGTTTCAATTGGAAAAATTATTGGTACCGTCGGACTTCGTGGCGAAGTTAAGGTTTTTGTTACGACCGATTTTCCTGTTCAACGTTTTAAAAAGGGCCGAAAGGTCACACTTTTAAATGAAGAGACAGAAGAGTCATTGACCTCAATTATTGTTTCGGCTAGAAAAGTTAAAGATCGCTTTGTCGTCACTTTTGATAACATCAATATAATTGAAGAAGCTGACAAAATGATTGGTTTTTTAATCTTAATTGAGAAGCAGCAAGACGAACTTCCACATGGCTATTTCTTTCACGATGATTTGATTGGCTGTTCAACAATCGATGAAGAGAATAATCTAATCGGCATTGTTTACAAAATAGAAGACTATCCTGCCCACCGCACTTTGCGGATTAAACGGCAAGAGAGCCCTGATGTTCTTGTGCCTTTTATAAAAGCTTTTATCAAAAGCGTTAATATGGAAAAGAGAGAGATTATCATTAAGGTAATTGAAGGAATGCTATGAACATAACAATCTTGACTCTTTTTCCGAATATGTTTGATGGCTTTATGCAAAACTCAATTATCAAAAGAGCTATCACTAAGAAGGCCGTAACTATCAAGGTCATTAATATTCGTGAATATACCAAAGATCGCTATCGTCGAGTCGATACTCCTCCCGTTGGTGGAGGTGCGGGTTTGATTATGAAAGCCCAACCGATCGTTGATGCTTTAAAGGATTTAAAAAATGATAATAGCCACGTTATCTTATTATCACCTCGCGGAGTGACCTACACACAAAAAGAAGCTAAAAGACTGGCAAATCACGAGGATTTAATCATTATTTGCGGGCATTATGAGGGAATTGATGAACGAGTAAATCTCTATATCGACGAGATAATTTCCATCGGTGATTATATTCTGACTGGTGGCGAAGTTGCCGCAATGGCAATCGCTGATTCCATCATTCGTTTACAACAAGGAGCCATCAGTGCTCCATCATTAGATGAGGAATCATTCGAAAGCGACATGCTTGAATATCCTCAATATACTGAACCTTATGAATTTGAAGGCAACAAGGTTCCGGATATTCTTTATTCAGGTAATCATGGCGCGATTAGCAAGTGGCGGCGTAAACAAGCTTTAAAAATAACTCGTCAACATCGCCCTGATTTATTTTCTAGCACGAAACTTAGTAAAACTGATCGCCTATTATTAAAAGAAATAGACAATAATGCGAACCCAGATTGGGAAAAAAACGCCCTTATTAAGGGCGCAAAATTCATAAAAAAGTAATTCAGTTTAAAAGCCTAAACCACCAAAACCACCCATCCCACCGGGTGGCATTTTATTTCCCTTTTGCATTTGACCCATTTTGCGCATCATTTCTTTCGATTTCTCATACTTATTAATAATACGATTAATATCGGCATTTGTTTTTCCAGATCCACGAGCAATTCGCACTTTGCGAGAATTTCTTAAAATCTCTGGATGTCTTCTTTCTTCGGCTGTCATTGAATTAAAAATTGCTTCAAAGTTCGCAATCTCTTTTTCAGCTCGAACCTTTTGCTCGTCAGTTAATTTTGGCATACCCGGAATCATGCTTAAGAGTCCGCCAAAAGAACCCAATTTTTGTACTTGTCGCATCTGTTCGAGCATGTCTTCTAAATCAAATTTGCCTGACAACATGCGATTAACTGACTTTTTCATCTCTTTTTCGTCTAGTTCTTCTTGAACTTTTTCAACGAGACTAACGACATCACCCATGCCAAGAATGCGATCGGCCATTCGGTCGGGATGAAAGACGTCTAAATCGGAGAGTTTTTCACCAGTGCCAGCAAATTTTATCGCAACACCAGTCAGATGACGAATGGATAAAGCGGCACCACCGCGAGCATCGCCGTCAAGTTTAGTCATTATGGCGCCCGTTAGTTTTAGACGCTGATTAAACGCTGAAGCGACATTAGCGACATCCTGGCCACTCATTGCGTCAAAAGCTAACAAAACTTCATCGGGTTCAACTTCTTTGATAATTTGATTGAGTTCCGCCATCAAAGGTTCATCGACATGCAAGCGACCAGCCGTATCGATTATTAAGACATCATAGTGGTCGTCATAGGCTTTTGTCTGTGCTTTCTTAGCAATCGCGACCGGGTTCATACTTACTTTTTCGCTAACAATATCAACTTTAATATCATTGGCAATCTGCTCAAGCTGATCAATAGCCGCAGGTCGATAAGTATCACAAGCGGCAAGTAAAACTTTTTTGTTAAGTTTACTCTTCATCATCAGAGATAACTTTCCAGCCGTTGTTGTTTTTCCCGAACCTTGTAGACCCACTAACAAAATAACTGTCGGTTTATTGCGGTTGTACACTAATTGGTCATCACTTGATCCTAGCAATTTTTCTATTTCATCATGAACAATTTTTACGATAGTTTGCGAGGGATTTAACTTAGTTAAAACCTCCTCGCCAATCGCTCTTTTCTTAACTTCAGTTAGAAAGTCTTTTACGACTTTAAAATTAACATCGGCTTCTAGCAAAGCGATGCGAATTTCTTTGAGCATTTCTTCCATGTTGCTTTCGCTTAATCGCGATTGCCCACGAAGTTTCTTAAAGATACGAGCAAATCTATCACTCAGTGATTCAAATGCCATTTTTAACTTTTCCTTCTAATTCTTCGATGGCTGACAAAGCCATCCCATCATGTTTATCTTTACTTGATTTGAAATGTTCAACAAGGTGCATTTTTGTTTCGAAAGATTCTAATTTTTTTGAAGCTTTACGAATCGTGTCTAAAACGGCGCTTCGCGAAATCTTTAGATTATCGCTTATCTCACTTAATGACAAATCAAACAAATAGTAATCGCTCATTATTTGCCGTTGGGAAGGAGTAAGAAGCGAACCATAGTAATCAAGAAGTTCGCTATATTTTTTGGTTAAAGCTAAATTATCCTTCATTCGTCTCTCCTAAACATAAACCATATAAGTAATTATCAAGATCAAATTCTTGTAAATCATCCATCTTTTCGCCAAGGCCGATAAAACGAACTGGCAATTCCAGTTCATCACGAATGGCTAAAATGATGCCACCTTTGGATGTTCCATCCATTTTGGTAATGACAATGCCGGTAACGGGCGTGGCTTCTTTAAATGCTTTCGCTTGTAAAACGCCATTTTGACCTGTCGTTGCATCAATAACTAAAAAAGTATCTTGAGGCGCACCCCCAATTTCTTTTGCAAGAACGCGCGATATTTTACCAAGCTCTGCCATTAAATTTAGTTTAGTTTGCAAACGCCCGGCGGTATCAACAATAAGTAAATCAATCTGCTCTTTTTTGGCTTTTTGAGCGGCTTCATAAGCAACACTTGCTGGGTCTTGACCGCTCTTACCCGCAACAATCTCACAATTAAGTCGTTTAGCCCAAACTTGAAGTTGTTCGGTCGCTCCGGCTCGAAATGTATCTCCGGCCGCCAACATAACTTTTTTACCTTGAATTTGATATCGGTGAGCAATCTTGGCGATGGTAGTTGTCTTGCCTACGCCGTTTACGCCCACCATAAGGAGAACGGTCGGACCATCGTTTTGAAACCTGATTTCGTTTTCGATGTCTCCTCCTTTCGTAGCGTAACTGACAAATAAGGCATCGACAAGTAATTCATTTATAAGTAAAGGATCACTAATTTTCTCTTCTTTTGCTTTATAAAGCAAGTTTTCAATTGTGCGTATCGTTAACGCTATACCAACATCGGATTCAATTAAAATTGTTTCTAATTCTTCAAAATAATTTGCGTTAACACTATGGTACTGTTTAGCAAGACGATTTAAGCGATCAGCAAAATGATGACGTGACTTTTCAAGTCCAACGACATATTTATCAGCTGTTTCGTTTTTACGCGAAAATTTTTCTTTTAAATAAGAAAAAAGACCCATTACTTACTGCCTGCTCTTTTTTCTAAAGCTTTTTTGGCGGCTTCTTGCTCGGCAGCCTTTTTGCTAGGTCCTGAGCCCCGTCCCAAAATAACATCTCCATCTAGAACAACTTCCATTTCG
>Ga0265294_10002080_pt1 | contig 26481 bp, 24 predicted proteins | sample MunlanPumphouse3_FD_192504 | JGI IMG/M metagenome (GOLD analysis project Ga0265294, IMG submission 192504) | Groundwater microbial communities from a municipal landfill in Southern Ontario, Canada - Pumphouse #3 | ecosystem: Environmental > Aquatic > Deep subsurface > Groundwater | place... | reverse complement strand
TTGTAAGCAACATAGTCTTTAATTTTTAAAAGTTTTACATTGTGAGAATTTGCAAAACTAATAAAGTTTTTAGACTATGTTGTTTTTATCGCTCAGACACACTTTTTGTATCACTATCAATTAAAAAGCTACTTTTATTGGTGAAAATTTTTCGGGTGAAAAATCGGATACCCAAGTATTTTACGAGTATAACTCACTGATATACATAATGAAATTTGGCGGGTACAAGAGCCTCTCTTTCCGCTTTTTCACAACTCATTACCCCTATATGAAAGGTTTTTTTACCATCGCTTTATTAATACTTTCCAACACATTCATGACTTTTGCCTGGTACGGGCACCTCAAATTTGCCGAATGGAAATGGTTTAACAAACTCGGATTAATCGCAATCATATTGATAAGCTGGGGAATAGCCTTGTTTGAGTATATGTTTCAGGTACCTGCAAACAAAATCGGATACTCCGGAAACGGCGGACCTTTCTCGCTTGTAGAGCTGAAAGTAATTCAGGAAATTATCACGCTTTCGGTTTTTGCGGTCTTTTCTTTATTGGTTTTCAAAAACGAAAGTTTGAAAACCAATCACATCATCGCTTTCGTGTTTATTATTCTGGCTGTATATTTCATGTTCAAGAAATAAGTATCATCAGTCGATAATCTTAGCTGAACAGGCATTCACAAATAACACATTACCTAATTTATCGTATCCTTCAAATACTTCACGTCCGTTTTGCTTTACATCTTCAGATATAAAACCAATAATTGTTAACCCTGCTTCAGATGAATAATCACCGATGATTTTCTTCACCGGTATGTCTTTTTCTCTGATTACTATTTCAATATTATGCCTGAAAATCGGCATTCTACCTCCTACAATCAACTCATCCAGCCACATTTGAACGGATTCCACCTCTTCCTCGCGACAGAGATAATGTATTTTGATATTACTTCTTTTCCAGTCCGGATGACCTAAAATAATAAAACTCATCAATATCATCAAATTGGCATTCAGCTCATCAAATGTTTTAATCCAAACATGAATACCATTCTTGTAAAAAACTGGTTTTCTGCTGACAGCCAACACACAAATATCAAAATCTCCGGCATTCACCACCCGATAATTATCGATGATGACATCCAGTTCATCAGGATCTTCCTTGTCAAAATCAAAAATCAGCATATTGTTTTCCATTCCTGCAATTCCCGGAAGCTGAATTGCCTGAACAATCGCTGATGTATTAGATGGAGAAACAATCGTATCTACATACACACTATTCTCCGTCTCTATATTTTTCAGAATTTTTTCCAGTTCCTGTTTTGCTTGTTCACTCGTACTTCTTGAATAGTAATCCTTTATGAAATGAAGATAAGTGCCAAAACCAAACTTATAGGACAACCAGTTCAGCAAACGAAAAGCATTATCGTACTTGAAAGAATTTTTTGAAATACAAATGGCGCTTGGTCTCCACTCTTTTTCCGTACGGGTGATTTTCTTACGCTGTATATATACCTGCAACCATCTGTTAAGCTGAAAAATAGCATTGGCGAAGATTGACTCCAGTCCTTTCCGGTTTTTATGAAGGTAATTGATATAGACATATACAAAAACCAGCACAACAAGCGCTAATACAGTATATAGCACACTAATCTGAAACATAATCCAAATAGATGCTATAAAGCCAATCAGAGAGAAGACCCACCTGGATTTAAAAGATGGACGATAAGAAGGAGAAGACCCAAAATGATTTAAAAATGAAATCAGACAAATCGAACCATATGTAACCATAAAAAACATTGAAATGATCTGAGCAACAATATTCACATCACCCATAAGTACGAAAAAAAATGCAATAACGCAGGTTACAATCGATGCATTTACCGGCTCTCCGTCTTTCTCCCTGTTCTTACTCAACCATTCATTTATTTTCGCAGAGGGAAAAGACTTGTCAGTTGCGAGCGCCTGCAAGGTACGTGGCGCTACCATCACAGAACCCAAAGCAGAAGAAATAGTAGCGGCAGCCAACCCTAACGGTACCACCAAAAAGCCCCAAACAGCAATATCAGCCATTACCATCTGGTTGTTAGCTAATTCAGCCGGACTCGCCGAACTGGCCAATTTATAGGCAATCAAAAAATAAATCACCATTCCGGAAATAATTGCAGCAATTGTACCGAGCGGAATTGATTTAGCAGGATTCTTTAAATCACCCGACAAACCCACGCCAGCTGTCATACCCGTAAATGCAGGAAAAATAATAGCAAAAACCAGGAAAAAACTACCCATATTTCTGAACTCAGCATTTGCAAGGCTGAACGATGAGTTAGCTGCATAATTGGAAGAACCTAAAAAGAACATCAAAATGGAAAAAGCAAGAATTCCAACAATTACATACAACGCTTTCACTCCCATATTTGCTCCTTTCCTGATAATCAGGGAAGCTAAAAAAAGCATCACCGGAACACTTATCACCTGTCGTGGTAAAATAAAATCAAACCGGTCTTTTAAAAAATCAAACAAAAAAGAAAAAGCCTCTGTAAAAGCAATGACATAAAATGCCACGCTGATGGCCTGAGAAAGATAAAGCACCACTCCGATGGTTGCTCCGATATTCAGTCCAAACGATCGCGAAACAATATAATACTCTCCCCCACCTTCAACGCGTTTATTGGTTGCTATTTCTGAAAGTGCAAGAGCAGTGGGAATGGTAACAATATGTCCGAGTAGAATAATTAAAATCACTCCCCAAAAACCAAGTGTACCAACAGCAAAACCAAAACGTAAAAATAGTATTGCCCCTAAAATAGTTGATATGGCAGTAAAAAACACCGGAGCCGTACCAAATTTTTTTTGTGTATGCATAGATATTTTACTAATATGAATTTAGACCTAGTCCCCCTAGAAGGATATTCATACCAATAGTTTTAAAACACAGTAAAAAACTATGGATTCTAATGTAGCAAATGTAGCGAATAAACTTAAAGACTATTTTTTTTGATAATAACCCATGGCCTCCACTAATACCTTTTTCATATTGGCTATCCTATTGGCATTGGTTGGGTGAGTACTCATGAACTCAAGCTCTGAATTTGGGTCATTTGCCGACATCCTTTCCCAAAATGCCACTGCTTCATTCGGATCATATCCTGCCATGGCCATAAAAATTAACCCAAGTCTGTCGGCCTCGTATTCCTGTTTTCGTGAATAGGGAAGAATAACCCCTAATTGAGCTCCCAATCCGTACAGTGTTTGAATCCCATAACGAGTAACTTCCGACTGCTGCGATAATAATACATCGGCTGCTGATGATCCGTATGAAAGCAGGACTTGCTGACTCAACCTTTCTTTACTGTGGTTGGCAACCGCATGTGCAATTTCATGTCCCATTACAACAGCCACTCCTGCTTCACTTTTTGTTACGGGTAAAATTCCTTCAAAAAACACGACTTTGCCTCCGGGCATACAAAAAGCATTTACGGTTGTATCCTTAACTAAGTTAAACTCCCACTGAAAATTCGTTATTTCAGCTTCATGTCCATTGGTTTTTAAAAACGACTCAACTGCTGCAGCAATTTTAGCACCGGTTTTTTTAACCATGGCTGTTTGTACCACGTCTTTTGATAAAGGAACCGAATCAATGAACTGTTTATAACTTTGCAAACTCATATTTAACAGCTCTGCATCTGAAACCAACACTAGTTGTTTTCTACCGGTAATTAAAACCTGAGAACAGGATACGGTAATGATTATTATCATGAATAATAAGCCAGCTTTTTTCATATTTCGTATGATTATAAATTTATAAGTATGCAAATATAATTAATTAAGTTTATAAAAGGTTGCATCCTGAAAGAAATTTATTGATGAAATCGCCGAACGCATATACTGATGCTGGATGGTGTTCCTGCACATAACTTCAGCTAATACCTGAAAGTATCCCGGGTTAAAGAAAGCGGATATATTACAGATGGCGAAGCCGGAGTAAAACACGTACTTGACGTTTACAGTCATTTCATTGCATCAGAAAGAGCAATTCTGAAACTTGCATCAGAAGCCAGTGATGAATCTACGGTAGCCATGATGAGTGACTACATCAAAGAGCAAGAAAAAATGGTCTGGATGCTGGTCGCATACTCAACAAAATAATAAGGATAAAAACTTAAAATTAGCCACAACTTAACAAAAACGGCTGAGATAAATATTTCAGTCGTTTTTCCTTTCACGAAACACAACACAAATACCTTATATTAAGAAACACTATTGTCCGGTAAAAAATATTAGATTCTTCGCTATGCTTAGAATGACAGTTCTTTATATTGATTTATGCAAGAGAGGAGTTAGCTGGCGGCTAAGCTGCCAGCTAACCCCTCCCTAAAAGATAAAGTCTTGATTGTCATTTCGACCGAAGGGAGAAATCTATGTTATAAAATGTTTACCGGACAACAATGAAAACTATTTATAAATACGCTTAAACAAAACAAAGAGGAGGTAAGCAACACCCATCAACAACAGAGGAAGCATTCCGTCTCCAACGGGCACATTCACCAAAGGATCGCCGGTAGGATTGCCTCCAGGATGCGTTATATCACCTTCAACATAGTCACTGAAAGGATTCACTGCAATCCCTCTGAAACCTCTTTCTACTGATGACCCTACTGCCGGGCTACTTCCCTGACCGTCTATTGCATCCGAATTACCACCTGATGACCTTAATAAAAGCACAGAAGAACCCGGAGAGCCTCCTCCAGTGGAAGTAGCTTCTCCCGTTCTTTTTCCAATCAAGCTTAGGCCCGAAGTTGATGGGGCTGTTGCCAATCCACGGGTAGTTGAATTGGCTGCATCCGGGGACAAGAGAGAATAATTTCCTTTAGGAAGCACTTTCTTGCTTGAATTACCTCCTATCAATCCTCCGCCACCAACCTGGTTTCGTTGTGCAGGCACATAGGTACTTCTGATGTTATTCATTTTAGATAAATCAACACCCGGACTTACATAGACAGGATATTCTGATTGGAATAACTCATCGCCCCCTGTTGAGTTCAGGAGAATGATTCCCAATCCCAGAATTACCACACAAAATAATATGTATAAAAACTCTTTCATCTTCAATTTACTTCCTTATCAGTATTTTTTCCATTTTCTGACTTTCTCCTGCCCAGGCACGCAATATCATAACCCCCCAAGCATTTTCAATTGTAAAAGAAGTATAGCTTCCGGCTTTCAATCCATCTTGTTTCAATAATCTTCCTGATACATCATAAAGAGCATAAGAACCATTTTCGTCCGTTAGATTTTGAATAACCACATGATAATCACCTGTACTGTAAATTTTTATCAAATTCTCTTTTTCGTTTCCTAAATCAGGATTTGTGCTGAATTTAAACCGGTTATTTGATTTACCCGGATCCCCCGGCACAAAAGTATAAACAGTTGTATCCGGCCGAATCTCCACTACTTTATTATCTTGCAAATCAATCAAAAAGAGCGACGGATATACCTCATCAAGATGGTTATTCACGATTTTAAGGGTATATAAATCATCCTTACCTGCTTTAAAATGCAAATACATATCATTAAATTCATTTACCGTATTAACCTGTAGATTTCCCGCAGGCTCATTTGCATAAATCGCAGCAGAAGCATCATTGCTAATAAATTTATGTCCATCCCATCCGTTATCAAAAAATTTACTGGCTGTTGGTTCGTATAACAACCAAACACGATCATAAACATGTTTGCTCTGTAATTCTACTGTCAGATGCGGGTTCTGATAAAGTTTTTTTGCTCTTTGCGGACTTACATTCCGGGTTGCAGAGGCATACGGGATAGAAACACTCCCATTATTGGCCGTTGCCCTGACAATAAAGCCCTGCATGGATGGAATTTCAGGTAAAATCAGATTAGCTGCATTTTGAGGTACAGCCAGGTACTGTCCTCTCCCTGTTCCCAGCCGCCCATGATCGGGATCAGCATTCCAGTCGGCATACGAACCTGAATTATAAATATACACAGTAGCTTCTGTATTATTCCCGAATACCATATCACTTATCTTGATTGATGCGGTATATGGATTTGACAGCAAGTGCTGACCGGCATAGGGTACACCGGTAGTTTTATTTAGGGTGATTGTCGTATCCCGGTTTTCAAGAATTCCTTTAAATGTATAAATTTTTTCTTCCAGTTGAACAACCTCATAGCCTTTGAATGAAGTAAGTACGTCATTTGCCGTTAAGTTTTCCCATTTATCAAAGACACTCAGGGTCTCATTAAAGCTTCGTACTCGCCAGCTACCATCCGGTGGTATAGCACTTTGTGAGCGCATTGGAACTCCAAAATACTGCCAGTTATATTTCCCCGGATCATTTTCATCAAGATTTTCATCTTCATAAGCCATTGAATACATCTCTACCGAGGCAGATACAGGAGAAGATGCCGGATTATGAAAAATTAATGTTCCGTTGGGTGTGTTCGCGGATGCTTTGATGAGAATTTTATTCGCATCTGAATTATTAATTGATGTTTTAACATCTAACTGCGTTGCTGGTTCAACATAAATCCTGCCGACATTTCCGATCGAAATTATGGACTTACAAACAGCATCAGTTGCTGTTACTGTAGCTTGGTCAATAATGGTAACTAGATCGTGCTCTGTCGGAACACGTCCTATGTTCCATTTAACATTACTACTCCAATCACCATTTCCCCTGTTAAAAATCATAGCATACTCCACAGCACCAATATCAATCCGACCATCATATACTCTTGGATTTCCATTAATATCCTTATCTGGGACATATACCGGAACAGATTGATTCCCGGCATTTACAAAATCAGTAAGCGGTGAAAGAAAATAAGAATATTCATCTACAGGGAGAGCAACAGGGTCTATGTACTCAGTTGTTCCTAAAATGGCGTAATTACCTGTTCCTGCAGGCACAACATCACCACGTACTGCGGAATAATTTATGGTGACAGAAGCTCCCAGTTGATTATATTTTTGGTCATTATCAACAATTGAGTTCGACACACTCAAATTACCCGCGACACTTACCGGTAAGGTTTGAGCTTTTGCTGCAAAACAAGTTGACAACAAAATAAACATCAATATGTTTTTTAATAACTTCATTAGTTATGCGATATAATTGATATGGGACGAACTTTATAATTTGATGATTTACTCTTATTGGCAGGTTGCTGCGATGTGTGAGGAAAGTAATATGCCCAGGCCTCATTTCTACTGCGTTCATTTGATGACCAATACATGTCTGAAATAGTAGTTTTTCCAAGCTTGGTCATCACTTGATTAACAAGCGTTAATACTTCATCTAACACCCTTAGTTGCCCCAACGATGGTAAAAACCACTTAGCTTCCTCTCCTGCTTGTCTTTTATACTCATAGCAATATTTAGCGGCACAGTTATTTATTGTCAACGCGTAAGATTTTGGTGGATTTTGCACAAAACCGGGTTCATTTACTATCAGCAACGTGTTTTCTTTTCCTCCATAATCCATCAAAGCAGCTTCAGCATTTGAAAAATTAAATAAACCCGGAATATCAATCGGATTATATCCACTTCCACCCGTCATCCCATTCGGACACCATTTAACCTTAACCGACGATTGATCCACTGCAACGATCCACGAACGACCTTCCATATAGTTATTATTGGTGTTACTCCAGAAACATACTCCAATTACATTAGAAGCATTATATCCTTCCGGAAAAATCAAATTACCATTGCCATCATACTGAGGAGTATATACAACCCCATCATCAAAAAAAATATCCCCCGGATTAACAATTGATGTCTTCAGGTAATAATTTTCATTGATTGTACTGTTGATTATTTCACCTCCGTCTCCTGCAATGCCAAAACCCGTAACAGCATAATTACGAGTCACAATACTGTTAATCAACTTACCATTGTTCCGAATATATACACCTCCTCCTTCAGCAGTTTGTGCCCAAATCACCGAAGTTGTAACAATAGAGTTTAACAACAAAAACACCCATACTTTTAATAGTCGCATCATATTTTGTTATTCCTGATTTTGCTCTTTTACCGAAACAGGCACAACATAACCGGGCTGAGTTTTATTACCTGTTTCCAGTCCCCATCCACCCCAAGGATAGGAATAAGTTATTAAAGCCCAAATTTCACCTGCATTGTATTCTGTTGACGACACGTAAAAATCTTTTTTGAACATAGGCGTCTGAGCTGTTGTCCAACCCAGCACATCACGCGCACAAGCTTCCATTTGTGGAAATACTTCCCATATCTTATACAACTCACCACTTGAAGGCAAGTGCCATTGTCCCAGTGTTCCTTCAGGGATATTATATTCATTCACATACTTAGCGGCATAATCATGGTTATACCAGGGATTACCTCCCATTTCAGCTATCCACCTCGGGATATAAGCATTCAAAGAATCAGTATGTGCTCTTCCATTAAAATCAGCCCTTGCATCATTTGATAAGGCATAATTTGGTATTCCGGGTATATCGAAAGTTGGATTAAAAAATATTTTTTTAACGGTACTCACCTTCGCCATTACATAAAACTTATTTGTGGTAGGAGCTGGGTCAATATAAAAGACAATTCCTTGTGCCACTTTACCTGCAGGAATTCCACCATCCAGTGTTGCAACAATCTTTCCTTGCTGGTTTAAAGAATATACTGGTTTCAGAATGGTTCCGTCGGTACAATATACATCGCCAACACTTGCCACAAAAGTACCCGGGATAGTAGCAGGTGAGGGTTTTACCTCGGAAGCAACATTATTGTTGATGATACAATTCATGACAACCCCGCCATTAATCAGCACTCCACCACCGGCACCGTTAATCGAATTTGCAATAGAATCAAAAGCATAACCTCTGGTTATTACAAAGCCGTCAAGCGTTCCATAAACGGTTGCGACACGATGCTCATAAGATCCGTCTAAAACAGTTTGTTGATTTGGCGTAGTATTGCCCGGATAAATTCTTTGTTCATAAGAAACTGCGTCGGCAGGAAAACCTCCTACCAACGTGACTCCTGATGGAACAATAATTTCATCTTCAGTATATGTTCCTGTAGCCACCCAGATGACAGATGGAGAAGACACACCGGAAAGTGCATCTGTTATTGAAGTATAGTTTACTGCTCCTCCGATTGTACTGTTGAAATTTACAGTTCTATCCGGCGTTTGTGAATTCGACAAGAGAGCAAACAAACAACATAGTATGATTAAGTAATTTTTTCTCATAATGAATGAACTACATCGACACACGACACATTTGCTTATGCAACAATCAATACAAATAAACTGTTTAATAAAAAGTGAAGGGTTTTTTAAACTTAAATATTCTACAACAAACAAACAAACAAACAAATTCTTTAAGGTGACAATCAAATGAAACCGGTTTTCTATCTAATAACATTGTTTTAGAATAACCAGATAACCGGCTTAGGAACAAGATTTACACATAGTTATAATACAGAAACCACATTTTATGCAATCATTTCACGCATAAAGCAGCACAAAGATACTCGTTTATTTATAAACGCACAAAAACTACTGTTAATTTTATTTTAAAAAAAGTTATTTTCGCTCCTTATTTATGCAAAATGAAGTTAATTAACGAACCCGAACAGCAGATTACTCGGAATTATATTCGGTTAATTCTGTCAAATCTTTCAAATTGGCATTTTTCTGATTAAAGAAAATATTGTTATGAAAATCATCCAGTTTACGTAATAAATAGATCAACATACGTTGTTCTTCATTTGTCAGTTTTCCTGCAATAATTTTCGACACCATATCCATTTGAGGTAAAACTACAACCAGCTCATTTCTCCCGTCAACCGTAATTTTTATTCTTTTACTTCTCCTGTCTGATTCATCGTCAAACTGACAAATAAATCCTTTTTTAATCAGGCGATTGATAATTTCAATACCGGATGTTTTTTCCATTACCTGCAAATTGATTAATTCCTGTTTAGAAAGACTCTCATATGTAAGTAAGGTAATCAAAAAAGAAAACTCATCAGCAGAATTTATTTTACTATCTTTCAATGCCTTTTTGATATAAATTTTGGCATAACGAAAAAGAAGCGACACAAGGATGGAAATATCGGTTGCAACTTTATTCTGAACAAACTGCTCGGTCAAAAATTCTTCTTTTCCCCCACTAATCTCATCTTTTTTCAGGGATTTAATTTTTATATTACTATTGAGAAAATCTATAAAATCAGCCGTACTTAGTCTTCTGTTATCTTTCTCATTTTTTGAAACATACAATTCAAGATAATCAAGTAGATCAAGTAGAATATGCTTTGCTTTCATCATAAAATCACTTTAAATGCAACAAAATTAGCTATATTTTTTATTATCAATACAACTTTAGAACAATTTCGTACTTGTTTTGTTTGTTATAATACAAATTCATACTATATTTGTCATCAAATAAATACAATATGGACATATACAGTAAAACAACCTTTAAAACCGCTCAATTGTTCACAAAATCATACAGCACTTCATTTTACAGTGCGGTGAACATGCTTGAGAAGGATTTACAGATGGCTATCTTTGGCATCTATGGTTTTGTCAGGCTTGCAGATGAAATTGTGGACACTTTTCATAATTATAACAAAGAAAAGCTGTTAAATAAATTCGAAAGTGATCTGAAAGAGGCTATAGCCGAAAGAATTAGTACGAATCCGGTTTTACATGCATTTCAGCAGGTTGTAAATGTATATGATATTCCATACGAATTAATAGATGCTTTCATGCTGAGTATGAAAGCTGATTTGAACAAGAAGTCCTATACAAATAAAGACGAAACTGAACAATATATATACGGTTCGGCCAATGTGGTCGGACTGATGTGCCTGAAAATTTTTACCCGCGAAAGTAAAGACTTATATGAGGAATTGAAATTACCGGCGATGAAACTGGGTTCTGCTTTTCAAAAAGTAAATTTTCTGAGGGATTTAAAAACCGACATGCATGACTTACAACGTACGTATTTTTGCAATTGCCGGATGGATTCATTTGATGAGCAAGCAAAGAATGTAATTGTTGATGAGATCAAAATTGAATTTCTGGAAGCATATAAAGGCATCAGATCTTTGCCTGGACGTTCCCGCCTGGCAGTCTTAACCGCCTATTTATATTATTCAACTTTACTAAAGAAAATTGAAAACACGCCTTCTTCACAGATATTGCATGTCAGGGTACGTATTTCTAATTTCAGAAAAACCTTGTTGTTGATGAAAGCAATGTTCTTGTATAAATTTAAAATGATTTGAGATATGGTTGATAATGATGTAATATTAGTGAATGAACAGGATGTTACCATCGGGAGTATGGATAAAATGGAAGCGCATCAGGGAGCTCACCGGCATCGTGCCATTTCGGTTTTCATTGTTAACAGCAAGGGAGAATGGTTGTTGCAGCAAAGGACAACCGGTAAGTATCATTCGAAAGGCTTATGGTCGAATGCCTGTTGCAGTCACCCCGCCCCTGGAGAAAAGACAGCCGACGCCGCTGTAAGAAGACTGAAATACGAAATGGGAATAACAGCACCTCTTACCGATTTATTTAGTTTTCACTACAGAGTTGAACTTGAAAACGGATTGACTGAACACGAAATTGATCATGTTTTCTGGGGAGTTTGCGATGAAAAACCAAATCCCAACCCAAATGAAGTAATGGATTATCAATATGTTGATTATGAAACTCTTCTGAATGAAGTCAGTACCTCACCGGAAAAATACTCAGCATGGTTTAAGATGATTGTACAAAAGGTTCAGGATCACGTAAAAAACATGCATACATGAAATCAAATAAATTAACAACGATACTTAGGAACCCACGGGAAGTACGGCGTTTTCTGGTTTGGTTTTATATCATTGGAGTTACAGGAATGGTGATTCCGGCTACTTCTGCTTTATTCATGAAACTGATTCCTTTAGCGCTGCTGATGAATTTCGGATTGCTGTTAATGCACCACGAAGATAAATTTTCAGTAAAAACAATACTGATTTTCAGTCTGATTCTGTTATCAGGTTTTTTTATCGAGATTCTCGGTGTTCAAACAGGGATTATATTCGGCGAATACATTTATGGTAAAGGTCTCGGATGGAAATTATGGGATACACCCCTAATCATTGGATTAAACTGGCTACTACTCGTTTACACAACTGCAACCATCACGCAAAAAATAAAAGCCCACAATATTATACGAATTGCATTGGGTGCGGGGATGATGTTAGTTTATGATGTTGTTATGGAGCAGGTAGCACCCCGAATGGACATGTGGTCGTGGAAAGATGGAATTATTCCGGTTGAAAATTACATCGCCTGGTTTGTGATTGCTTCCCTGTTTCATGCCCTGATTCAGTTCTCAGGTATTAAAATCAGGAATAAAATCTCTGAAACAGTGCTTATAGCTCAGTTTGTTTTTTTTGTAATCCTATTCATCCTGTTGTAAATGATTATCAAGGCAAAACACAATCCATTAGTTGTCAAATTTTTTAATCTATATTCAAAGAAGAAGATCAGACATAATTTTCACAGGATCGTGATTAGGGGAGACATTGACGTAAGTAATCATGCTGTATTGCTACTCTCCAATCACCTCAGCTGGTGGGATGGATTCTGGGCTTTGCATTTAAACATCAAGCTGTTTAAAAAGAAATTTCATTTTATGATGGATGAGAAAGAGTTAGCGAAAAGGTGGCTATTCTCATATGCCGGCGGTTTTTCAGTTGCCCCGCACAACAAGTCAACACTTGAAAGCATTCGGTATGCATCTGAACTTTTGTTGGATATAAACAACTTAGTATTGGTTTACCCACAGGGAAAACTCTACTCATCTTATTGCAATAACATCCGGTTTATGAAGGGTATCAATCGTATCAATACTACTGATACGACTAAAGTAATATTTCTGGTTCAGTTTGTCGATTACTTTCAACACGAAAAACCAACCGTATTTTTTTACTTAAAAGAGGCTGATAAAGAACAATTGCCAGAGAAAAATTATGAAGAACAATACCAGACTTTCTACCATGCTTGTCTGGAGGAACAAAGCAAAATAATAATATGATATACTTCGCCTACTTCATAATAATCTTTGCAGGATTGCAATTTTTGATTGCATTACTGAATGTTGTCTTCAGGGCAAATTATGGTTTGTACAAAACCACTGTCAACAACCTGATTTCAGTCATTATTCCGGTTAGAAATGAATCGGGAAAGATTGAAAACTTATTAAATGACCTGACACGACAAAGTTACCGCAACCTGGAAATTATCGTGGTGGATGATGATTCTGAGGATAATTCCAGGGAAATAGTTGCCGAAAAAGCAATTGCAGAACCCAGAATAAAACTGATAAGTTCCGGATTGCCTGACAATTCCTGGCTAGGTAAAAATCACGCCTGTTACCAGGGAACAAAAACAGCAAAAGGTAAATATCTGCTTTTTTTAGATGCTGATGTCAGGTTAAAACAGGAAGCAATCGAGAGCATCACAGGGTATTTTGAAAAGAAACGTCCGGTTTTTCTTTCGGTATTTCCGAAACAAATACTTGAAAACCGGGGAGTGAAGAAAGTGGTGCCCATCATGAATTATATTTTGCTGAGTTTATTACCGTTGTTTTTGGTCAGACGATCGGGATTTTCTTCCATATCTGCGGCAAACGGTCAGTTTATGTTTTTCGATACCGATATTTACAGGGCATTTGAACCCCACAAGAGGTTTAAGCATGAGAAAGTGGAAGACATTCAGATAGCCCGTTTTTTGAAAAAGAAAAAAATGAAGATTGCCTGTCTGACCGGCAATGATGATATCAGTTGCAGGATGTATAACGATTATGAAGAGGCCATGGAAGGTTTCAGTAAAAATGTAGCAGCTTTTTTTGGCAACTCATATTTACTGGCTATCATTTTCTGGTTCATTACTTTCACTGGAATCATTTGGACAGTGAGCTTTTTACCGTGGTTTTTTACCCCGATATATATTGTAATGACCCTCGCGACACGCGTATTCATTTCAGTTACGAGCCGGCAAAAGATTGCTGACAACATCCTGTTACATTACACGCAGCTTTACAACTTAGGATTACTGATTAAACGATCAATTAAACACAAAAAAAACAAGACTTACCAATGGAAGGGAAGAAATATAGCTTAATTGTGCTGATGCTTTTGTTATTCTATCCTGCTGTCGCCGGGCCCACATTCAGCAGTCGGATATACGATGCATACATTTCAGGCAACATGACTGAGTGGAAGAAAATTTTACAGGAAACTGAGCAACAAGAGAAACTGAGCAGCGCTTTTCTGCTGGAGCAAATTAATTATCAATACGGTTATATCGGTTGGTGTTTGGGTACCAACAAAAAGGACGAAGCAAAAATATGGATGGAAAAAATGGAAAAGAACATGGAAATCCTGGAAAAAAGAAACTATCAGCCTTCGATGATTGCTGCTTACAGGGGCTCAATGATTGGATTCAAAATCGGTCTGAATAAAATGCAGGCGCCCTTTATCGGAGGTAAGAGTATCACGTATGCTAAAACCGCCATGGAATCAGATCCGAAAAACCCGCTGGGATTCTTTTTGTATGGAAACATCTTATTTTATACTCCGGAATTTTTTGGCGGGGCTAAGGATGAAGCCATGAGCCATTATTTGCAGGCATTAAAAAACATGGAGCGAAATGCATCCTGGACAACAAAAAATTGGAATTACCTGAACTTGCTGACCGTGATTGCAACAGCCTGTTACGAATATAATCAGCAGGATAAAGCATTAATATATTTACAGAAAGCACTTAAGGCAGAACCCGAATTTCAGTGGGTTAAAAAAGAATTATATCCAAAATTTTCAAAGAAAAAATAATATGGAAAAAGAAGTATTAGTGGTAGGCGCCGGATTGGGTGGGTTAACAACTGCCTTGCGACTGGCAAAAAAAGGATATGATGTTGAAATAATTGAAAAAAACAACCAGGCCGGAGGGCGTCTGAATCAGATTAAAAAAGATGGTTTTACCTTCGATACCGGCCCGAGTTTTTTCAGCATGTCGTATGAGTTCAAGGAATTTGCCAAAGATTGCGGCATAGAGCTTCCGTTTGAGTTTATCGAACTGGATCCGCTTTATACTGTAAATTTCAGTGATAGTCCGAAAACCTATACGCTATATAAGGATATTGACAAGCTGGCTGCCGAATTTGCAGAAAAAGAACCGGATTTTAAGGAAAAGATGCTGAAATACCTGGGGAAATCGGGAGCACTGTATAATGATACGGTTGACATTGTTATCAAATCCAATTTTGATTCTGTATTGCAATATCTGATTACCCTGATGAAGGTAAACCCGGTACACCTGCCTGTTTTGCTGAAAACTTTCTGGCAGCAGGTAGAACAGCATTTTGATTCGAAAGAAGCCCAGCAAATCATTTCGCTGATTGCATTTTTCTTAGGCAGAACTCCTTTCGACACTTCAGCAGTTTACACCCTGCTCTCACATATTGAGTTCAGACATGACGGATATTACAATGTCAAAGGCGGGATGTATAAGATTGTGGAAGGATTGGTTGACGAACTGAAAAAGGCCGGCGTTAAAATCAACTATGGCGTTGAAATCACCGGATTTAAACAGAAGGATGGAAAAATAACGAAACTCATCGATCAGACCGGCAAAGTCTGGACTGCCAGTGCCTATGTCATCAATGCAGATGCGGCCGTATTCCGGGGCAGGGTGTTGAACAAACGAAAATACAGAGAAAGCAAACTCCGGAAAATGAAATGGACTATGGGTTATCTTACCTTTTACATTGGGGTAAAAGGTAAATTGCCCCAGGTAAATCACCATAATTATTTTCTGGGAAGCAATTATAAAGATTATGCTCTGAAGGTTTTGAAACAACCCGATACACTGGAGAAGCCTTATTATTACGTCAACATGTTATCCAAGCACAATGACGATTGTGCGCCTGAAGGTTGCGAAAGTTTGTTTTTCGTCTGCCCGGTACCCAACATGCTTTACAAGAAAAACTGGGACGATAAGGATAAAATTGTGGACAGCATCATCAGCGATTTCTCCAAACGCATCGGGCAGGATATTACCGGATCCATCATTTCCAAAACGATTTACACGCCTGTGGAATGGGAGAAATACTTCAACCTCTACATGGGAAGTGGTCTGGGACTATCTCACCACATGATGCAAATCGGGGCATTTCGTCCGGCCAACAAAGATGAAGATTACAACAATGTCTTTTATGTAGGCGCATCCACTGTGCCGGGTGCTGGCTTGCCTATGGCAGTGATTAGTTCAAAATTGACTGCAGAACGGGTTAAAAATCATTTTAATGAATAAAAAACATGAAGAAAATAATAAACATTACGATCCTAATCCTCCTCACCTCTTTGGCCTGGTCGCAAAAAGGCACCATCAGGGGAAGGATTTATAACTCGAAAACAAACGAGCCGCTGGAATTTGCGAACATCATCATCCAGGGCACGAACATTGGATCCACATCCGACTTAGACGGGAATTATATTTTCACAGGCATTGAACCTGGTTTCAAGCAACTGGTAGTCAGCCTAATTGGGTTCCAGACAACCTTATCACCTGAAATACAGGTACAGGGAAATCAGACGACTTTTCTTGATATACCTGTGAATGAAACAACACAAGTATTGAACGAATTCGTGGTAAAACGTAATCTCAATGCCAAGAAAATTGAGAGTCCGCTTTCGGTTACCAACATTGGCGTGCAGGAAATTGAAAAAAGTGCAGGCGTCAACAGGGACGTATCCAAACTGATACAGACTCTGCCCGGCGTAGCTGTAACCGACCCGAATCGCAATGACCTGATCGTACGCGGTGGCGGTCCGTCGGAAAATGTATTTTACTTAGACGGTATCGAAATACCTGTCATTAATCACTTTACCACACAAGGTTCTTCCGGTGGTGTGGTAGGTATCATCAACCCCGATTTTGTGCAGGACATCAGTTTTTATACCGGCGCTTATCCGGCCAACCGGACCAATGCCCTGAGTTCTGTCATGGAAATCAGACAACGGGAAGGCAATAAAGAAAGGATACAGGGAAAATTATCCATTGGAGCTTCTGATGCAGCCTTTACCCTGGACGGACCTATCGGCGAGAAATCTAACTTTATCGTTTCCGCCCGTCAGTCTTACCTGCAATTGCTGTTCAGTGTGATTGGACTGCCTTTCTTACCAACTTATAATGACTTTCAGGTAAAGTATAAGATTGATTTTGACAAGAAAAATCAGCTGACCTTGTTAGGTATCGGAGCAATTGATGACATGGTACTGAACCTTGGTCTTGAAAATCCAACTGAGGCTCAAACTTATCTCCTATCCTATCTTCCGGTTTACAAACAATGGAATTATACCGTGGGAGCTGTTTACAAACATTTCTCCGACAATCATTTCGACACCTGGGTACTGAGTCGCAACATGTTGCGTAATTCAAGTTTTAAATACAAAGACAATGATGAAAGTTTGGGGAAAATATCTGATTACACTTCAGACGAAATTGAGAACAAATTCAGGTTCGAACAAAACTATCCCGGGGAAAACATCAAATTTTCCTGGGGAGCAGGTGTTACGCTGTCGAAATACACCAACGCCACCTCTCGCTTGGTTTATTTCAACAACAGCGTTAGCAACCTGAATTACGACACTGACATCAACCTCTTTGGCTACCAGGCATTTGCTCAGACATCTGATGATTTTTTGGATGAGAAGTTGAAACTTTCGTTGGGAATCAATTTTGTAGGGAACAATTACAATAAAAACATGCGTAATCCGCTGAACCAGTTATCTCCGAGGATTTCAGCAACCTACGAACTGACTGAAAATATTAACTTGAATGCCAATATAGGCAGGTATGCGATGCGTCCGGCATACACGACACTCGGATACAAAGATATATCTACCGGAGCTTTGGTAAATCAAAACGAGAACCTGCGCTATACCATTTCGAATCAGGCCATTGCAGGATTTGAGTTTCAACGGGGCAGACAACTAAGGCTGACTGTTGAGGGATTTTATAAACAATACAACTATTATCCTTTCTCGGTTTCCGACGGTCTCAGTATTGCCAGCAAAGGGACCAATTATGGTCAAGTAGGTGATGAAGAAATTGTTTCAACTGGTAAAGGACGTGCTTATGGCGTAGAATTTCTCCTGAAAATCATGGAGATGAATAATTTGAACGTCACTGCAACTTACACCTTGTTCCGCAGCGAGTTCACCAACGACAAGGACGAATACATTCCATCAACCTGGGACACCAATCAGTTGCTGAACCTGATTGCGTCTTACAAATTGCCAAAAAACTGGAATATCGCAGGCAGGTGGCGTTTCTCAGGTGGGGCACCCTACTCTCCTATCGACCAGAATCTTTCCGAATTGAAAGCCGCCTGGGACATCACCAATCAGCCTTACATTGATTATGATAACTTCAACAGTCTCAGGTTGAAGCCCAATCATCAGTTAGACATCCGTATCGATAAAGAGTTTTATTTTAAGAAATGGTTATTAAATTTGTACGCAGATGTGCAAAACGTATATAACTACCAGGCTGAAAGTACTCCGATCTGGACCAACCTGAGTCCTGATGGTATTCCTCAGGAAAAAGATGCCGACAGGTATCAGTTAAGACAGATAGAAGCATTTGCAGGAACTATTTTGCCGACTTTAGGCATCATTGTTAAATTTTAAAAATATACACCAATGAAAAAGATATTTTTGACAATCAGTTTGGCAGTCATCACAAGCATGGCAACCAACGCACAACGCACCGCGGACGTAGTAACATCCGGCTTATTCGGAAACAAAGATAATATTACTGTACTCACCATCAATTTTGAAAAGGGAAAATCGCACAACCACCCATTGATGGCCATTTGGCTGGCAGATGAAAACGGGAAATACATCCAGACCCTGTATGTGGCGGAATCTATTGCGAGAGGTCATTTCAGAAGGGTTGATCATTCTAAGGGCATGTGGGAAGCCGGAGATATTCAGCGACCAGCCACACTTCCATATTGGGCACATCAGCGGGGAAAGAGAAACGAGTACGGCACTTACATACCTACACCCCAACAGCCCGTACCCGATGCCTATAGCGGTGCAACTCCTCCCGGATCATTTGTCTTCCACCTGATTCCGAAAGAAAAACTTTCAGGCAAATACAAGGTTTATATGGAAATTAATCAGTCGTGGGACTGGAACGAATACTGGCACAACAACAAATATCCGGACGACAAAGAGTACAAAACCTCCAGTCAGCCGGCCGTCGTGTACGAAGCCAACATCAATACCGGTGAATCAGGCAAAGAAGTTATCTTTAAACCAATTGGGCACAGTCATTACGCCGGCAGGGATGGGAAACTATACCCCGAGTTGAATACGCTGACAACGGCACTAAATATTGTAAAAAAATGTACGGTGAAGGAGGAGTAAGATTCACCGTACATTTCTGATATCAATTTACAAATTTATTTCCCCAAAGAAATCCGGACGGTGAAAATCAGGATTTTCAACCTCAATCGGGTTCCAGCTTACATAATGCGGAGCTGAAGTTTCATCACCGCATTTATAAAAATTGGCTTTGATGCTTTCAAGTAGGTTGTTTGGATTAATGCCAAGCAAACTAAATGGTATTTCAACTGTTAAAGTCCAGTCGAAATTGCCTTTTTTCTCTTCGAAAGGCTCATTGCCCAGTGAAGCATAGCGCTTTATCAGTGACATCTTTTCTGCCGGCAAAGGATTTATATCTTCTGTTCTGCTTTTCCTTTCAGTTGCCAAGCAAGTTCCGATACAGTTAAATTCAAAATTGAAATAACTTTCCTTTCCAGGCAACTGACAGAAAAACTCGACGCAACTGTCCTGCCACACAGGGTCCTGATCTTTTGAATATATTGCTCTTACTTGTTTTTCGTTGACTACAAAATGAATAAAGAATGCACTCGATGAACGTACAATGTTAAACTTACAGGCAGGCTTCAGGGGGTAGGATTCCGGCCAGTTAACTGCATCAATTTGCTCATAATCGCCCATTTTACTTAGATAAGAAGCAGCTTCTTTAATTTCACTCTGATCTAAAAAAGCATAATAAATAACATTTTTTGTTTTCATATTATAAATTTATTTGATTCTACCTTCCCGATTCATTCAGCAGGTTTGTATATTTCTTTATTAATTTCAATACAAAATAAATAACTGCTGATATCAGCGTGCACCACAATACCCAATCATTTTCAATTTTCACCACTCCGGTGATAAATAAATTCCGGATATTGTGAAAAATAAACAGCAATATAAAAACGGCAAATACCCCGTTTTTCTCTTTTTTCAGAATTTTTTTCATGCTGAAAGGGTATTTTGACTTTACTTTATATTTACCAGATGGAATAAAGGGTGGCGTTTTCGCTGCCCAGTCAACATAAGGCTGACCAAACTTACGGCGAAGAAATTGCTCCTCGGCATACATGATTCTTTCATAATAAATCCAGTAAGCCAATACGAAAACAATGAAAAACCAAACATTGGCAATCAGGATAACAGCACCTGCCCACATGAAAAAGTTTCCCAGATACAGCGGATGACGTACGGTGGAATATATTCCGGTCGTGTTGATTTCATCGGCCAACTGCCCTTTTGTATTTCTGCCGGAAGTATTGGCCGGCGTATGTCCCACCGCAATGATCCGGATTATTAAACCCGTAAAACTAACCACCAGCGAGATAATCTCAATCAGTGTATAAGTTTTATCATTCGAAACCACCTGTTGGTTGATGTTGTCGTAGAAAAAAACGATGATTCCCGCTAAAATAATGATGAGAGGCAAAAAACTCCTGTATCTGAAGAGAATATTGCCTTCTTGTTCTAATGATTCCTGTAATGCCATGATTATTTTTGAATTTTCAGACCTGTCAGGTTTTAAAAACCTGACAGGTCTATTGTTATATTACCATTGAATAGGCAATTTCTCTTTTGACTTTAAAAATTCATTGGCCTCCGAAAAATGCCCGCACCCTATAAATCCTCTGTAGGCCGATAAAGGAGATGGATGAACCGAACGTAAAACCAAATGCTTTGAATGATTAATCAGCACTCCTTTTTGTTGTGCATAAGACCCCCAAAGCATAAAAACCAAATTTTGTCTTTTTTCTGAAAGCACCCTGATTACAGCATCCGTAAAGGTTTCCCATCCTTTTCCCTGATGCGAACCGGCCTGATGCGCCTCTACTGTAAGCGTGGCATTGAGCAACAAAACCCCTTGCTTCGCCCATCGGGTTAAGTTACCGGTAAGAGGAAAGGGAATATGAAGATCGCGGTTAATTTCTTTGAATATATTGACCAGGGAGGGTGGAAACTCGACCCCATCGTTGACAGAGAAACACAACCCATGCGCCTGACCCTGACCGTGATAGGGGTCTTGTCCCAAAATGACAACTTTCACTTCATCCAGTGGACATTGGTCGAATGCATTAAAAATCAGGGGAGCCGGAGGGAAAATCTTTTTGGTTGCATACTCCCGTTTGACAAAGTCAACAAGTGCTGCAAAATAAGGCTTGTCAAATTCCGCTTGCAGCGCCTCTTTCCACGATTTTTCAATTTTCACATCCATAGTTTATCTTATTTAAAAGATATGGCTTTTTTCAGTTGCATCATGGCTTGTTCGATAATTTTACGGGAACAAGCCACATTCATGCGCAGATGATATTCACCACCGGGACCGAAAATCGTTCCTTTATTCAAACCTAAACCGGCTTTTCGGGCAAAGAAACGATGCAATTCATCAGTCTCCATACCCAAATCCCTGCAATCGAGCCACATCAGGAACGATGCCTCGGGACGCATAGGTTTAATTTGCGGGATGAATTCCCGGAGATAGTCCATCACATAATTCACATTTTCTTCTACATATTTCAACATCGCAACCCGCCAGTTTTCACCCTTTGCATAACAGGCTACCGTTGCCTGATAGGCAAAGATATTTCCGGAGTTCATTTCAGAAGCTTCCAGGTAGTCAGCATATTTCCGGTATAATTTCGGGTTGGGAATGATATAAAATGAAGAAACAACACCAGGCATATTGAACACTTTGCTGGGAGCCATAAAAGTGACCGAATTGGCAGCGGCATTTTTGGAGACCGTGGCAAAGGGAATGTGTTTGTGTCCTGACAAAACCATGTCTGCATGAATTTCGTCAGAAACAACGAGGATATTGTGTTTTGAACAAATGTTATCCAGTTTACGGAGGGTTTTCAACGACCACACCCGCCCACCGGGGTTATGGGGATTACACAAAATGAGCATCTTCGTTTTGGAAGTAATCTTTCGTTCCAAATCTTCGAAATCCATTTCATACTTTCCTTTTTCTTCAACAAGCTGATTATATACCAATGTCCGGTTGTTGTTTTTTACCACATTGAAAAAAGGGTAATAAACCGGCGGTTGCACGATAATCTCATCACCAGGCTCCGTGTAACATTGTACCGCAAATGCCAGCGCCGGAACTATCCCGGGCACAAAACCAACCTGATTTCTCTCCGGTTCCCAGTCATGATGCGTTTTCACCCATTCCGTGAATAAACTGAAAAAATTACGGGGTGGCATGGTATAACCCAGTATCGGATGTTCCAGGCGTTTCTGAATGGCTTCTAACACAAAATCGGGGGTGCGGAAATCCATATCCGCCACCCACAAAGGCAACACATCCTCCGTTCCGAAGAGGGTTTTACTTCTTTCTAATTTTATCGCGTTGGTATTCGCGCGGTCGATTATTTCATCAAAATTGTATTTCATTTCTTTATTTCATTTATACCTGGGTTAAAATCCTTTGCCCCCCGGGTTAAAACCCATTACCCCCCCGGGTTAAAACCTTTTGAACCCCGGGTTAAAACCCGGGGCTATTGATATGACACCCCTACGGGGTTAATATAATTGCCTCCCCGATGTTTGCATTCGGATATGGTATGTTTAATATTTGAGAGATCGTTGGTGCGATATCTGTGATTTGATATTGATTTGATATTCGTTGCTGTGGAATTTTTGACCCATAAAGCCAAACCGGCAAGTTGGAAATCAGGGTATTCGATTCTCCAACCGGATTTTCACGGTCATCAACCTCCAGCCAGCCCGGCATCAGGGTCAGGATAATATCACCAGCATAATTTTTATGAATCGAATTCCTAATTTTAGCCATTTCAGTTCCGGGATTAGCTCCGTTATTCATGAGCTGGCTAAACCGGTATGCTGACTGTACCCCCTCAAACTCCAGCATAAATTCAATGGCAACTTCCTGCATTTGTCTGAAATCAACCCCTTTTTCTTCTATCAGCTTTTTATTCAGATAAATATTTTTACTGTAATAGCCACTGATCCATTTTTCCTGACCGTAAATGGCCATCAAATATGAACTCAGCAATGCCATGGAACGGTTTGCATTGAAATAACCGGCCTGGATATTATGCTCCTTCAGTTCTTCCGGCGCATAGGTATTGGTCTGGTTTCCAAAAAGTACAAAAAGCACTTTATCTGCTCCGATTTTATTTTCAATTTTTTGAATCAGGAATTGCAATTCATCATCTAATCGCAGGTACATGTCCTCTTTTTCGAGTATTTGCAGCGAAAATTTTTTCTCATTGGGCGTGCGTACAGTAAATTGAAGCATCAAAGCATCTGGGAACTTATCCATTCCCAACTCCTGTTCCTGAAAAATCCGCAGGGCAAGTTCGGCTATCAGGGAATTTGCAGAGGGTGTTTGTTTTAACATGGTGGCCGGACTGTTACTCCTTTTTTTTGAGGTGCTTTTGTACTCAAATGATTTGGAATTTCGCTCATTCAACGCAGCCAAATAGGTTGATGGCGGATACAGGGGCTGCCATACCCGATCGACATAACGCTGAAAGGCTCCGTTAACATTCATATCCAGCGCCTGCCAGGGCATACCATCTGCATAATAATCCGTTGAACTCCATTTCATCGACACATCATCCATCCAAACTACACCATTGGCAGCATGACCGCCCAACGCAATAACATCTTCCGCATGTAAACCGATGGCATAGGACTTCGATTTCCGTTGAGTAGCCATCATCAGTTCATCAACAATACCCGTCGTTCTGAAATTTCTGGCTGAAAGCTTTAAAGGCGATTCTATCCCGGAATAAGCTGCATCCTGAAAAACCGACTCCACATTGCCTGTATTCCGGTTAAATACCTGATTCGACACAACACCATGATAATAAGGAACCGTACCGGAAGTCAGCGTCACAATATCAGTTGCATTTCCCGAAGATGTTATATTACATGCTATATTTGAGAAAGCGACACCCTCTCCTGTCAGTTTTTTGAAACCACCTGCGACAAAACGATCCTGTAATTCCTCAATATGTCTTTGTTGCAATCCATCAACCATGATGCCCACCACCAAACGCGGTTGAGCCAAGACGAGGAATGGGAAGAGGAGAAGTATAATGAAGAGTTTTTTCATTTTTTAATGTAATTCTTTAGCTAATAGCGAATAGCTAAAGCTTTCCTTTTGTCGAAGGCAATTCATACTGATAAATATCCCGCTTTACGGCCATTTTAATAGATTTGGCCAATGCTTTGAATATTCCTTCGATTTTGTGGTGTTCATTCTCTCCTTCTGCTTTGATATTCAAATTCATTCGTGCTGCATCACTGAGTGATTTGAAGAAATGCATAACCATTTCCGTCGGCATATCTCCCACATATTCCCGTTTGAATTGTACGTCGTACATCAACCAGGGACGACCACCAAAGTCCAGTGCCACCGAGCACAGACTTTCATCCATCGGCAGGGTAAAACCATAACGTTCAATGCCCCGCTTATCGCCGATAGCCTTTGACAATGCTTCACCCAAGGCAAGGGCTGTATCTTCAATGGTGTGGTGCTCATCTACTTCCAAATCACCTTTTACATGAATAGAGAGGTCACAACCGGCATGGCGACCGATTTGTTCCAGCATGTGGTCGAAGAACTTCAACCCGGTATTGATATCAGCCTTCCCACTTCCGTCTAAATTGATTTTCACGAAAATATCTGTTTCTTTAGTCGTACGTTTGACAGTAGCAACTCTTTCTCCTGCAAATAAAAATTCGGTAATGCGATCCCATGAAGTTGTTTGCAAGGCGCAATACTCCTGCAATCCTTTATCATCCAAAGCCTTATCATCACTACTGAAAAAAATCGCCTGACAACCCAGGTTCTTTGCTAATTCAACATCGGTAACTCTGTCACCGATTACAAAAGAATGCTCCAAATCATACGCATCAGCAAAATACTCCGTCAGCATCCCGGTACCGGGTTTCCGGGTCGGCAGATTTTCTTCCGGAAAAGATTTATCAATAAAAAATTTATCAAAATCAATTCCCTCATTATTAAGTACCTGCATCATTTTTCCCTGCACCAGATTAAAATGAGCTTGTGGATAACCTGGAGTGCCCAGTCCGTCCTGATTGGTCACCATTGCCCATTCAAAATCCAGTTTATGCCGGATGAAATACAAGTTACGGATAACACCGGGCAAAAATTCCAGTTGTTCCAGATTGTCAACCTGATAGGTAACTGATGGTTCAATGATGATCGTACCATCACGATCGATAAACAAGACTTTCTTTTTTTGTTGGTTGCTTGCTGCCATGTGCTGAACTTTATTTTTCAGTGAATTAAAACGACTACAAAAATAGTTTATTTTTAGCTGAATGAAAAATGTTCATACTGGAAGTTGAATAGTTTCCTGATATGTTAAACCTAGACCATTAACATTTTCTACATTTTTTCATCATATTTTTCAGAAAAGGCCATTATTTTTTTGAAGAAATAACTTTAAATTTGCAATCAGTTTGTTTACACGCCAATGGCAGAAAATGCTTCTTATCAAACATCTTAAAAATTATTAGCTTCTAAGCTTAAACCAACATAACTATTAAATTTTATGACTGAAGATTTGCAACTCCAACCTATTGCTATTCAAAACAAAATTTACGAAATAAGGGATCTGAAAGTAATGCTGGATTTTGATTTAGCAGAACTTTACGGAGTGGAAACAAAACGACTTAAAGAAGCAGTGAAACGAAATATTGAACGTTTCGAAGGTGATGATTTTATGTTCCAACTTTCCAACAGGGAAATCGCTGAATTTTCAAGGACGCAATTTGCGACCATGAACAAAGGGAGGGGATATAATATAAAATATGCACCTTTTGCTTTCACTGAACTGGGTATTGCCATGTTAAACAGCGTTTTGAATTCTAAAACAGCTATTGAGATAAATAGAAGAATTATGAGAAGAAACAACAAACCAAACCTCGGAATAAAATTGGATTTATCACCCGATAGCCAAAAATCTCTCAAATAATCAACAATTTTGGCAACAGCGACATGAACCTAATCATGACCCCTTTATG
>Ga0265294_10002079_pt1 | contig 26484 bp, 23 predicted proteins | sample MunlanPumphouse3_FD_192504 | JGI IMG/M metagenome (GOLD analysis project Ga0265294, IMG submission 192504) | Groundwater microbial communities from a municipal landfill in Southern Ontario, Canada - Pumphouse #3 | ecosystem: Environmental > Aquatic > Deep subsurface > Groundwater | place... | reverse complement strand
ACCAATAATTTTTTGAACAAATATTACAATTGCTTGAAAACGCGGGTAACCAAGTACCTGCAGGGCAGTTTATTGTTTCAAGCATTTTACAATCATCTGCGCTGTCTGAACCTTCTGGAGAAGTTTCCCCACTAGAACACTTGTTTAATCCCTCTGTGCTAGTATATGTTTCTGTAAAATCTCCACCTGGGCACCATGTGTCTTTAGGACATTTTTCACATTTGCCATAATACAGATAATTTCCTGCAGAACAGGTAATTGTTGTTGGTGTATGACAGCTACTTTCTTCCATTTGTCCAAAATTACAAACAGTTCCTTCTAGGCATTTGTTTAAACCTTGTTCATAATCAGATTGATAAAAATCTCCCCCTGGGCACCAATTATTTGCCAGACACGATGAACATGATGTGGCCCCAGCTTTCAAGAAATTACCAGGGTTACAAAGGATTGTTTCAAGCATTTTACAATCATCTGCACTATCTGAACCGCTGGAAGAATACAGGCCAATGCCGCACCAGTTTATTCCTTGTGCTTGCTGATAGGATTCCGTATAAGTTCCACCCGGGCACCAGTGATAATCAGGGCATACCTGACAGGTTGAGTTTGCAGGTAGAAATTGGCCTGGAGAACAAATTACCGTTGCGGGTGTGCGGCAATTATCAATGCTTGATGAGCCATATGGTGAAATCATCCCTTCGCTACAACTGTTTGCGCCTTGATTATAAGTTGATTTAGAAAATGTTCCACCTGGGCACCAATTATTTTCCAGACACGATGAACATTTTGAAGCCCCCTGAGGCAAGTATTCTCCTGGAAGACATGTTACTGTAGTTGGTGCAAAACAATCATCCGCGCTGTCCGAGCCCTGTAAAGAGGTTTGGCCATCCCCGCAACGATTTGTTCCTTGATCTCCGGTTTCTGATAGATAAAAATCCCCACCAGGACACCAACTTCCTATATTACAAACTTGGCATTTATCGGATTGTTTTGGTAGAAATTCACCAGCTTTACATATTATAGCAACATTTTCCCATAATGCGTATAAAGATATATTGCCAGATAAAGATTCTGCAAAAGAAAGAATGTTTCCATACCCATCAATTACAATCAATGAACCATCATCAGCAAGATTTGATGTAGTTGAAAAAGCAAGGAACTTTTTACCTGGAGATGTAGGTACAGCAGCTAATTTAAAAATTTGATTTCCAGTTTCTGGATTCATCCATGATGGAGTAGCCGCATTCATAGTAATGTAACTGGGGATGGCATTAGTTCCAGTAAAATGAAGTTCAGTATTTTGATTGGATTTGAATAAATTTTTAGCAGTATATATTGAGTCAGTGATATCAAAATTAAACATATAATCACTAATAAGTATTTGGCCACTGCTATCAATTAATGGAAATCCGTTAACTACAGTTCCAACATAAGGGTTTGTGCTGGTCGGTAGTTCAGATAATTGAGTTAAGATAGTATCACAAGTAGATTCATAGCAGAATTTTTGTTGCGTCTTGTTCATATAAAATGTTGATGGCGAGCCAAAATATGACCCCCAAGTAAGGTCAATCTGTATTACTTCGTCTGCTGCAAAAGCATTGGTACAAGCAAAGAACAAGCAAGATAAAAACGCTGTAAATTTAATATATTTCATATTCTATATTCTCTCTAACAACACCAAGTTTATAAAAAAAGTATATGTTGTTGCAAGCGATATTTTAATTTTTCTTAAAACTTGCAAATAAAATCAATTTTTGTATAATTATACTCCTTTGGACAGGTGGCGGAGCGGTTGAACGTACTTGACTCGAAATCAAGCATACCCGCAAGGGTATCGAGGGTTCAAATCCCTCCCTGTCCGCCAGTTGCCTTTGCTATGCTTTGGTAAAAAAAAATATAACCCGGGGAAAAAAATGAAACGTTCAGATATAGTTCGTTCTATTCAAGTAAAGTTTAATAATATGCCGGCGACAGATTCGGCGGCAATGATTGATTGTGTATCAAAACGTTTGGCAGATGCATTATCAAATGGTGATCGTATAGAGCTTCGTGGATTTGGTTCTTTCCAGTCCAGAACTCATGCGCCTAAAACAACAACTAATCCGCGTACGGGACAGAAAATGCATCTGCCCAGTCGCAAAACAATTTTGTTCCGCGCCAGTCCGGAACTTATAAAAAAAATGAACGAGGCATAAATGTGGAAATTAAAAGCACCGGGTATTAAAAGTCGTAAACGCGAAAAATATGATCGTGTGAAAAAGTTGATGTGGATAAAGTGTCAATCCTGTGGAAAGTTGGTTTATTATAAAGATTATAAAGATAATTCTTATATTTGTCCGAAATGTGGGCATGCTTTTTCAATGACACCAAAACAGCGGTTTGATTTGTTGTTTGATAACAATGATTGGACACTTTTGAAATTGCCGGTTACATCCGATGATCCATTAAATTTTTGTGACAGGGTTCCTTATAAAGAACGCTTGGCCGAGGCCAGACAAGAAACTGGTCGCTCGGATGCTTTAACTGCGGCCGATGGTAAAATAAGTGGTATTGATACAACAATTGCGGTTATGAATCCTGATTTTATGTTGGGGTCTATGGGACGCAGTGTGGGGGACGGAATTATTGCATCAATTGAACATGCAATTGAAAAAAAGCACCCTTATGTAATGATCACTACATCTGGTGGTGCACGTATGCAGGAAAACATTTTATCCTTGATGCAGATGGCACGTACGACCGCGGCGGTAAACAAACTTCATGCTGCAAAATTGCCATACATTGTTGTTTTGGCGGATCCTACCTTTGGTGGTGTAACGGCATCTTTCGCTATGCTGGGGGATATTCATATTGCCGAAGCAGGGGCCCGAATCGGTTTCGCTGGTAAGCGACTTATCGAACAAAACATGCGTGAGAAATTACCATCTAATTTTCAAACTGCTGACTTTATGTATGAACATGGGATGGTTGATATTGTATCAACAAGAAAACATTTAAAAGGTGAATTAGAATCAATTTTGCGTATTTTAACAAAACAGCCTGTAAAACAAGTAGAGCCAATCTTAATTGATACACCAAAATATACTGTACACAGTAAATCTAAATCAAAACCAGCTAAGTCAAAAACAGCTAAATCGAAAATGGCGGCAGAGGGTGCATATGAAAAAGTATTATTGGCACGTAATGAAAATCGCCCCCATTTCCTGGATTATATTTGTGGATTGACGACAGATTGGACCCCTTTGGCTGGGGATAGATTATTTGCCGAGGATCCGGCAATGCAGGGGGGGATTTGTTATTTCCGTGGAATCCCATCAGTAATTATTGGTCAGGAAAAAGGGCGTGATATAACCACTCGTCAAAAATATCGATTTGGGATGCCTAATCCGGATGGCTATCGCAAAGCGCAACGTTTAATGAGATTGGCAGAAAAATTTACTTTGCCGTTAATATCCTTATTTGATACATCTGGCGCATTTGCCGGACGCGAAGGAGAAGAACGTGGTCAATCCCAGGCGGTTGCGGCCAGTATTGCAACTGGTTTAGCTGTAGCGACCCCGTTTGTAGCAGTTAATGTGGGCGAGGGCGGTTCCGGTGGTGCAATTGCAATTGCAACAGGGGATCGTGTATTAATGCTAGAGAATGCTATTTATTCTGTTATTGCACCAGAATCTTGCTCGACCATTTTATGGAAAGATAACAAGTTCAAAGATGTTGCTGCGGAAGCTATGAAGTTAACGGCTCGGGATTTGGCAGCGGTTGGTGCAATTGATGAAATTATCAAAGAACCCAGCAAGGGCGCACACACAGATTGGCAAACAACAATGGAAATGTTGGCTAAATCGGTTGTAAAGAATATAAAGGAATTGCAAGAAATTCCAGCGGATCAATTACCAAAAATGCGCGCGGACAAATTCTTTGCTATGACACGTGATGTTGAAATTCATCAGCCTGAAAACAAAGGCGAAGAAGAATAAAGGTTGGGGAAATAATCCCCAGCCTGTCGTTTTCTCTTGCAAATCTAAATAAAATATTTTATACTCGCGCTACGCGCGGTTGAAAAGCTGCGTAAAAACACAGATTTTTTCCAAGTTTCTGTCCCATATTTGGGTGTACCGGAAAAGATCAAGGAAACAACAGAAACGCAAAAGATTTATAATTTATTTATACTTGTTTTGCGATTGCACTATTAAGGAGCAAAACTATGGCATTGCCAAAATTTACCATGAAACAATTGATGGAAGCCGGTGTTCATTTCGGTCATCATACTCGTCGTTGGAACCCACTTATGGGGGCTTATGTTTACGGGGTCAAAGATAAAATTCATATTATTAACTTAAATAAAACTGCGCCAATGCTTTACCGTGCTTTGGATGCGCTGGAAAAAATTACAGCGGCAGGTGGCAAGGTTTTATTCGTTGCAACAAAATATCAAGCCAAAGATATTGTAAAAGATGCTGCAGAACGTTGCGGACAATTTTATGTTAACAACCGTTGGTTGGGTGGAATGATAACTAACTGGTCAACAGTTTCTCAATCGATTCGTCGTTTGAAAAAGCTGGAAGCAGATATTGAAAACTTTGAAAAATTGGGTTTGACCAAAAAAGAAGTTGGTGTAATGCAAAAAGAATCTGGAAAATTACGCGAAATTTTCGGCGGCATTTTGGAAATGCATGGTACACCTCAGGCGGTTGTTATTATTGATATGCCACGCGAAATGAACGCAGTTCGCGAAGCAAAAGTTTTGGATATTCCAACAATTGCAATTGCAGATACAAATGCAAACCCAGAATTGGTTGATTATCCAATACCTGGGAATGATGATGCTGCACGTGCGATTCAGTTGTATTGTGATTTGTTTGTTGATGCGATTGTATCTGGTATTGAAAAACGTTTGGGTGGCGCCCAGGGCAAGAAAGTCGTATCTGATGATATGATTCCAGATGTAGGCGAAAAAATAGAAGAAGAAGCCAAAGAAAAAGAAGCAAAATTGAAATCAAAAGCCAGCGAACAACGCGAAACTCGTCGTGAAAAATTGGCTGAAAAATTAGAAGAAAAAGGTGAATAATTATGGCAGAAATTACAGCAAAATTAATTCAAGAGCTGCGTGAAAAAACATCCGCGGGTATGATGGATTGTAAAAAAGCATTGATGGAAAATGATGGCGACGTCCAGGCTGCTGCCGATTGGTTGCGTCAAAAAGGTATTGTAAAGGCCGCGTCAAAAGCAGGCCGCGTTGCATCCAGTGGTTTGGTCACCGTTGTTAAATGTGATGGCATGGGCTGTGTTGTTGAATTGAATGCAGAAACAGACTTTGTTGCAAAAAATGAAAAATTCCAAAAATTGGTTTCTGATGTTGCAAACAAAGCATTGGAATTGGATGGCGATTTTGACGCAACAATGAATGCTGTCAAAGACGATATTGCTGCAACAATTGCAACAATCGGTGAAAACATGAACCTGCGCAGAATCACAAAGGTTAATGGACAACATGTTTATTCTTATATTCATAACGCACTGGTTCCAGGTATGGGACAAATCGGTGTAGTTGTTGCATTGGACGGTGATAAAGCGGGTGCTGACGAAATTGGTCCAAAAATCGCAATGCATATTGCTGCAAATAAACCAGAATTTATGACAATTGATGATGTTGATCCTGTATCAGTTGAACGTGAAAAGAAAGTCTTTATTGAATCTGGCGCAACAGCAAATAAACCCGAAGCAGTTGTTGAAAAGATGGTTGCCGGTCGTATTCAAAAATATTATGGCGAGTCTGTTCTAGAAGAACAACCATTTGTAATGGACCCATCTAAAACTATTAAACAAGTTGCGGCAGACGCAGGTGTAAAATTGACCAGCTTTGCTTATTACTTGTTAGGCGAAGGTATAGAAAAGCGCGATGACAATCTGGCAGATGAAGTAGCCAAGATGTTAAAATAAAAAATCGCGCGCAAGCGCGATTTTTTTGTGATTAATATAAAACTTTTAACAGTAAATATGTTAAAATAAAAAGAGAATTAAACTATGAAAAGTATATCTGATAAAACTTCATTGAACATATTAAAATGGTCAGAGGCATTTATTTATTTTATGCCTATCATTCCAGTCATAGTTTTGTTGTACCAGGGCAAGAATGTTTCTGTTGGCGATTTCTTTTTAATTTAGGGGATATTTCGCTTGGTATCTTTTTTGTTTGAAATACCATCTGGCTATTTAGCAGATGTATTTTCACGTAAAAAAATACTGTTAATTGGGGCAATAATTCAATTTTTATCAATGTTTTGGTTATTTTGGGCGAATGGTTTTTGGGGTGCGTTATTATGCGAAGCAGGCTTAGGTATGGCGGCGGCGTTATTTTCCGGCACAGGTGAAGCGTACACATTTGATTTATTAAAACGTATGAATAAAGAAAATCAGTATTTGAAAGAAAGTGGAAGTATTCGTACTTTTGCACAAACCTCTACATTTATTGCAACCTTGGTCGGTGGAGTTATATTTGCATTCAGTGTTGATTTATTATTAGCAATAGAAGCGGCTGCAGCATTCTTAGGACTGATATTAATAGCAAGATTACCAGAACTACAAGAGGTTCGTCGTAAAGTTGCCCCTGAAACCAGCCCTTGGCGTGATTTAATGAGGCTTGTGAAAATGTCGGTTAAACATCCAGAAATTAAATGGCTGATGACATTTCCAGCAATTTATGGTGGATTTACCCTGATTATGTTTTGGGCTTTGCAGCCGATGATGACGGCAGCAATGGTTCCAATTGCATTATTTGGATTGTTTGTCGGGATAAATCAGGGCAGCCGGGCAGTCTTTTCAAAAATATCACATAAAGCCAAAGAATTATTTGGGGTTAGAAAGCTTTTGTTTTTTTGTGTTGGGTTATTGATGGCTGGATTTGTTTTTATGATACTGGCGGTTAATTCTGCAGGTAATATGGCATTTGTTTATGCGATCAGTGCATTTGTTGCGATAATTCCAGCAACCCAAACAATGGCGGCATTGATTTTTAAAGATTATATTCATAATAAGATAAAATCTGATGAACGCGGAACAATATTATCTATTAATTCTATGTTCAGTACAGGTATAACAGGAACAATGATGATTCTGGCAAAGCCTATGCTGGATAATTTTGGGATTACAATAACAATGCTTGTTTGCCTTGGGGCATTGATTATGATACTATTTCCATTAAAGAAAGTCTTGGCAATAAAAGGGATATAAAAATGACACAGAAATTATTTGATATGTTGAAAGAGCGTGGGTTCGTCAAAGATATGACCCACCCACAACAGATAAAAAATTTGTTGAACAGCGATAAAAAAATAACTTTTTATGTCGGGATTGATCCGACTGCGGATTCTTTACATATCGGGCATTTTTTTGCTTTGCGTATGGCGCGCCATTTGCAAAATGCGGGGCATCAGGCAATTATTTTAATTGGTGGCGCAACCGCACTGATCGGTGATCCGACCGGAAAATCCGATATGCGTAAAATGCTGACCAAAGAGCAAGTTGCGCATAATTTGGCCGAAGTGGAAACGCTGGCACGCCGTTTTGTTTTGCCTGAAACAAAATTTGTAAATAATGCCGATTGGATAAATAAGTTTTCTTATGTTGATTTTATGCGTTTGGTTGGTGTTCATTTTAATGTGAATACTATGCTGGCGTCCGAAGCATATGCACGTCGTCGTGAAAATGGCGGTCTGACATTTTTGGAAATGGCATACATGCCGATGCAGGCGTATGACTTTGTGCATTTAAATGAATCAAATGATTGTGTTTTGCAAATCGGAGGCAGTGATCAATGGGGGAATATTGTTGCCGGTACAGAATTATTCAGAAAGAAAAATATAGCCGATGGCAAAGAGTCGGGGGAAATATACGGTTTAACTGCGCCGCTGTTGATGACGACAGACGGTAAAAAAATGGGAAAAACGGAAAAGGGAACATTATGGGTTGCGCGTGATAAAACAACCCCGTTTGATTTTTATCAGTATTTTTACAATATGCCGGATGAAAATGCGAAAACTCTATTGGCATTGTTTACAGATGTTCCAATGGCAGAAATTACAGATATCTGTAAAAACGATATTATCGCGGCCAAGAAAAAAATGGCATACGAAGTTACAAAACTAATTCATGGTGAAGTATTGGCAACTGAAGCGGTTGAAGCAGCAAATGCTTTGTTCGGTGGTGGTGCGGATTCATCGGCGGTGCCGACAAAAAAAATGACGATGCCAGTTGCGGTTAATATCGTTGATTTCTTGGTTCAGTCCGATATTGTGCCATCTAAATCCGAAGCGCGTCGTGCAATCGAGCAGGGCGGGATTCAACTGGACGGGGTTAAAATTACAGATAAAGATTTTATGGTTGCCCCTGCGGATTCAATTATGATTCAAAAAGGTAAAAAGACTTTCTTGAAAATATTAACTAAATGAAAAAATACCTTTATTTTTTAATTTTTTGTTTTTGTATTTTTGACTCTGCATATGCGGGGTCAAATGAATTGGCCGCCGTAAAAAAACAAATCACCCAGGTAGAACAACAAAATAAAAAGATAGAGCAGCAAGTAAAAACATCTGACCGACAAGTTGAAAAAACAAAAAATCAATTGGTGGGCGCGGCCGAAAGTTTGAATAAAATTGAAATTAAACGCGATGAAATAAAAAATAAGATAAAAAGTCTGGACGCACGTCGTGATGATTTGTTGGCGTCAATTGCTACAAATCAGGGGCGGTTGGCCGAAGCGGCGGCGGGATTGGTGACTGTTTCTGGAAATCCTTCGTTTTCAGCATCTGATACCCATGAATATATTTTGACCTCGGCTTTGCTTACGGGTATTTCAGACAGTTTTGATTCTGAAATAAAATCAGCCGGAGAAAAAATTACCGAGCTGGAAAAAATTAGAGATGCTAAACAAGAACAGCAAGAAAAGCTGGATAAAACCGCAAAAAGATATGCCGAAGATAAAACTTATTTGGACAGATTGATGCGTACACGCTCGGCACAAAATGAAAAATTAAAATCCAAGCAATATGAATTACAGAAAAAATTGCGTGATTTATCGGTTCGCGCAAAAAGCTTGTCTGAATTGACGGCGGGTTTGTCCCAGGGTGATGTTTCAGACGATGATTCTTTCAGTTGGCGTAAAATGCGTTCACCGGTATCTGGTATAATGCTGCGGCGATTCGGCGAAAAATCCCCATTAGGATTGGTATCGGATGGTTGGTTGATAAAGACACGCAGCAATGCATTGGTAACCGCGCCCGCAGATGGTCGCGTCGAATTCGCAGATGATTTTCGTAAAAATGGTCGTGTGATAATTCTTTCGCATAAAAATTCGTATTATTCTGTTTTAACGGGACTTGCGACAACGGATGTTTTATTGGGCCAAGATGTATTGGCGGGCGAGCCAATTGGCCGTATGCCAGATGGTCGCGCGGAAATGTATTTGGAACTGCGCCGTGGGACTAAAGCGATTAATCCCGCAAAATTATTCAAAGAGCCATAAAATATGAAAGATAAAAAACAAAGTTTTTCAAAGGGGAAATTTGTACTGCACAAAAGGCCACGTCCAGAAGTAATAAATCGTGAGGTACCTGTCTTTTCAAAAGACAACCAATTTTATTATGCTGATTATGAGGGTGGATCAAATAAAATTTTTAATTTTGTTCCAGTTTGGATGACAGATTCAGATAAAGATTCTCATTTATATAATGTTTCGGAAAATTATGATTCTTTGTTTCCAATCATAGAATCCCACGAATTACAGCATTGGCATAATGAACAAATAGATAATTCTGATTTTTCAGCAAAAGATTACTTGGTTTTTCATGTGTTAAATGAAATATCGGCCCATGCTGTGGAAATTTATAATGCTGTAACTATGTTAAAGAAAACAGGTAAATGGGAAAAAAGCATGCTTACTTTGCATCCCCTTATCAGAACAAAATTAAAAAATAAAATACCACAGGTTGGGGAAGACGATAAATTTGTATGGAATTTGGCGTTTGAATCCATGTTAAATAGTGAATACGAAAAAGATATTATGAAAATGGCCATGCGATCAATTCGCTTGAAAAAAGACTTTAAAAATAATCAAGTTCATAAAGATATAAATAAAGATTTAATGAAATGCGTTTGGAAACACCACAGTAAGCTGCATCTTTTTGATGGTGAAATAGTAGATCTTGAAAAACTTAGTATAAATAGGGTATATGATTGGATAAATTCATCTACTTTTGCCGGATTTCAGGATCAAGTTGCAAATTTTATTAATAAAACGAAAGAAAAAAATTCTAAATAAATCCCCCCTTTACGTGGGGATTTTTATAATTTTTTCATTTTTTCTAGGGTTTTATAAGATTAGACAAAATTTGCAACTTGACAAATAATATTAATGCGCTATATTTATTGGTATGAAAATTAGAAAATTGCAAAATCATGGTCGCGAGACTTACGCTGTTTATTATGGCGATGGGTTTGTTTTGAAACGTCCCTTACCAAACTTTGGAGAAGAAGCCCAGGAAAGATGGCTTACTAAACAACATAAGACGAAGCGGTCGATTGATGAAATTCATGCTGTTGGAAATCCAATCTATAATATTCCAAGAATGGTTTATATTAATGATGATGAGTATCAAGTTCTTGAAGAACGTGCTCTTGGAGAACCATTAACTAAGGAATTATACAGAACTTTGACCCGTCGTCAACAGTTTGAAATTGTAAATGGATTATCAAGTTTCTTGGTAGATATGAACGAATTGAAGCCCACAAAGGAAGTTGTAAATCATAAAATAACTTCAGAAATAAAATTTCCTAGATTTGAAAACTTTGTAGAAAGTAAAATGTCAGATTGGTTTGAAATAAATGATGTTAGATATATGATTAAAGTTAAAAATCAAATAAATCAATTTGAGTATAAAACTATGAAAGCATGGTCACATGGGGATTTAAATGCAGGGAATGTACTTTATAATAAGGACACCAGTAAGCTATCTTTTATAGACTTTGCAGAAGCAAATTATGAATTTATTTATCGTGATATTTTTGCTCCCTTACAAATAGAACTGGATATTTGTAAATCGGTTTACGAAATTTATAAAAAGTTCCACGTTCAAAGAAAATATAAAATGCCTGGCCTCGATTCTTCTGAATTACAAACTATAATGAAAAATAGAATAATTATAGTATTATTAAAACGCTTTATTAAGGCGTCAGATGATTTACGACCAAATACAGAAACGGAAAAAGGTACAAAAAATAATTTAGAAAAAGTAAAGTTTATGCAGAATTTAATACAAAGTTTCCAAAATTTGGATAGAAAGTTTTCCAAATAAAATCCCCCCTTGCGTGGGGGATTTTTTTTTGCTAGATTTTGTTGGTGGAAAAGGGGATTTTCATGAAAAAGATTTTGATTTTATTTTTATTATCATTTGTTGTTATTTTTGGTGTAACAGCCGCTGAAAAGAAAGCACCAATCAAACATCTTACAGACGCAGAAATTTACGAGCAATTGAAAAAATTCGCATTGGTATTTGAAACAGCCCGTGAAAATTTCGTAGAAGAAGTTGATGAAAAGAAAATGTTAGAAGCGGCGATGAATGGTATGTTGGTGGAACTGGATCCTCATTCTTCTTATTTGAATGCTGATGATTTAAAAGATTTTGATGATAAATCTTCGGGCAGCTTTGGTGGCGTTGGAATTCAAATTACATCGGACAAGGGTGCAATCAAGGTTATTTCCCCCATTGATGATACCCCTGCGTACCGTGCGGGAATCAAGGCGGGAGATTATATAACCCATATAGATGGACAACAAGTTTTTGATTTGTCTTTGAATCAAGCAGTAAAGAAAATGAAAGGGCGCCCAGGAACTAAGGTAAAGTTGACCATTGTTCCAGAAGAACGTGGCGATCCCAAAACGCTTACACTTACCCGTGATGTAATCAAGGTTAAATCAATTAAATTTGATGCCAAAGGCGATGATAAAAAGATCGGATATATTCGTGTTTCTGACTTTGGTGCCAAGACATCCAAAGAATTAAAAGAAGCAATTGGTAAATTAGAAAAAAAGAAAGTTATTGGTTATGTATTAGATGTTCGTAATAATCCGGGTGGATATTTGATTGCGGCCATTGATGTTTCAGATGCTTTTTTAGATGGTGGTGAAATTGTTTCAACCCGTGGTCGTGACAAAGAAGATATTGATCGCAGCATGGCAAAACCGGGTGATTTAACGCACGGTAAACCAATTGTTGTGTTAATAAATCATGGATCTGCATCCGCGTCTGAAATTGTTGCCGGCGCGATCCAAGATAATAAACGTGGATTGGTTATGGGCAGTCAATCGTTTGGCAAGGGAAGCGTTCAACAACAAAAGCCGTTTGGTGATGGTACCGCAATTCATTTGACTATTGCGCGGTATTATACCCCGTCTGGCAAATCAATCCAGGGCGAAGGAATCACCCCAGATGTTGAAGTTTTGCAATCCAAAGTAGAAGTTTTAGAAAAGAAAAATGATATCTTTTCCGAAGCCAGCTTTAAAAATGCTTTGAAAAATGATAAAGCTAAAAAGCAAGAGGCAAAAGATAATGAAGAAGATGATTCTAAATTAACTGATGAAGAAAAAGAAGCCCGTGATTACCAATTGCAACGTGCAATAGATATGATTCATGCAATGGCTAAATTAAAATCTGATAATAATAAAGAAACAAAATAATAAAAAAAGTGAAATAAAAAAGCAGTAATTGACTGCTTTTTTATTGTCAACATTGTGTTCAATGCTTGTTTTACCACTCCCAAAATACTATAATTGGTGTCTGCGACTAAAAAAAGGAGTAGTCATGACTAAGGTAATAGTAGATGGTAATTGGGCCGCAGCAGACGTGGCCTATCGATGTAGCGAATTCTCTGCAATTTATCCGATAACCCCCAGCAGTACTATGGGCGAATTGGCGGATGAATGGGCATATCAACATAAAAAAAATATTTGGGGTGCGATTCCCGGAATACTTGAAATGCAATCCGAAGGTGGTGCAGCGGGCGCGGTTCATGGCGCGTTGCAAATGGGGGCGATGGCGACAACTTTTACGGCGTCCCAGGGTTTGTTATTGATGATTCCAAATATGTATAAAATTGCGGGTGAGCAAACACCATTTGTTATGCATGTAGCGGCGCGTGCTTTGGCGACACATGCTTTGTCTATATTTGGTGATCACTCAGACGTTATGTCGGTTCGTGGAACTGGTTTTGCATTATTATCTTCGCATTCGGTTCAACAGGCACATGATATGGCGGCAATAGCGCATGCCTCAACACTTCGCGCGCGCGTTCCGTTTTTACACTTCTTTGATGGTTTTCGTACCAGCCATGAAGAATCCAGAATTGAATATATTCCAGATGAAGTTTTAGAGGAATTAATTCCAACAGATTTAATGTTAGATGCGCGTAATCGCGGCATGACGCCAGATGCGCCAACAGTCCGAGGTAGTGCGCAAAACCCAGATGTCTTTTTCCAGGGACGCGAAGCTGCAAATAAATTTTATGATGCGGTTCCAGAAATAGTCCAAGATGTTATGAATAAATTTGGAAAATTAACGGGACGTAAATATGGTTTGGTTGATTATATTGGGGATAAAAAAGCCGAAAATGTAATTGTTGTAATGGGCAGTGCGGCGGAAACAATTGCCGAGACCTTAGCGCATTTACCGAAAGGTGTTGGAATGATAGCGGTGCATTTGTATCGTCCATTTCCAACAAACGCATTTTTAAAAGTATTACCAGACAGCGTTAAAAATATTGCCGTATTGGATAGAACCAAAGAGCCCGGCTCAATCGGAGAGCCATTGTACCAAGATGTTGTAACAGCGTTACAAAATCGCGGCATAAAAATCTTTGGTGGACGTTATGGTTTGGGATCCAAAGAATTCAAACCACGCGATGTAAAGGCTGTAGTTGATAATTTGATTGCGGGAAAACTTCGTCATAATTTCACTGTTGGTATTACCGATGATGTTACACATTTATCGCTGAAGACTGACCCTGCGTTTGCAAATGATGATGCGGGTTTTAAGTCTGCCATACTTTATGGAATTGGCTCTGACGGAACAGTTGGTGCGGTTAAAAATATTGTTAAAATTGTTGGGGAAAATTCTGATTTGTATCCGCAATCTTATGCAGTTTATGATTCCAAAAAATCAGGAGGACTTACTGCTTCGCATTTGCGATTCGCACCAAAGCCTATTCAATCGCAATACTTGGTGGAATATGCGGACTTTATTTCTGTTTCTAATTTTACCATTGCACAAAGATTTGATGCATTCCGCGGATTAAAACCTGGCGGAACGGTGATGATAAATACAGCCCATAATCCAGACGAAGCATTTGCAAGTTTACCACATGATGTCCAAGAACATTTGATTAAACAAAAAGCCAAAGTGTATTTCTTGGATGCGAATCGCGCGGCACGTGAATTGGGATTGGGTAACAGAATTAATACCTTTATTATGTTGAACTTTTTCAATTTAACCAAAGTGATTGATCCATCTATTGCGACACAATCTGCAAAAGATGCTATTGAAAAAACTTATCATAAAAAAGGTAAGGATGTTGTTGCAGCAAACTGGGCGGCGGTTGATAAAGCAGCAGAGTTTTTACACGAATATACTTTGCCAGAGCACCTATCAAAAACAGCACCAGATTGGATGCCATCAATGACGGCAGATGCGCCGGCATGCATTATGAATACTTTGGGTGAAATTGCCGCAATGAATGGGGATACTTTACCTGTTTCTGCAATGGCAAATTCTGGCGAATTTCCAGTTGGTACGTCAAAATATGAAAAACGTGGAATCAGCGAAACAGTCGTCATGTGTGATTTAAGTAAATGTATTCAATGTGGAAAATGTTCAATGTTGTGTCCGCATGCTGCGATTCGTATGAATGCGGGAAAGAACATTGGCGGAGTTCCAATGAAGACATCTGAATTGGGCGAAGATATGGAATTTTTGCTGACAATTTCACCGGCAGATTGCACAGGTTGTCAGGTTTGTGTAAAAAATTGTCCAGTTGGTGCATTAAGTGTTGTCCCAATTGAACAAGCACAAAAATTGGGCGCCCAAGAGGCATTTGATAAAGCAGCGAAATTGCCACCAGTGCCAAAAGATAAATTAAATACTAATTTACCAAAGCATATAGAGCTGTGCGAACATATGTTTGAGTTTCCAGGCGCATGTGCGGGTTGTGGTGAAACACCTTATATAAAATTAGTAACACAATTATTTGGTGATCACATGGTTGTTGCAAATGCAACAGGGTGTTCATCAATTTATGGTGCGAATTTACCAACTACCCCTTATACGGCGGATTCAAACGGTCGTGGGCCTGCGTGGTCTAATTCATTATTCGAAGATAATGCAGAATATGGATTGGGGATGCGTATGGCATTAAATCAACGTCGTGAAATGTTAAAGGGTTTATTATTCAAAGTCTTTGACGATAAAGACGATAAGATTATCGAATCGTTGTTTGATGAAAAAGACATTGCAAAGCAGCGCGAAAATGTTGAAATGGTTCGTAAAAAAGCCAAAGGCGACAAACAAATCGAATCGCTAATTGATGCATTGGTTGATAAATCTGTATGGATAATCGGTGGTGATGGCTGGGCGTACGATATTGGATATGGTGGTTTGGACCATGTTCTGCATAGTGGTCAAAATGTTAATGTCTTGGTTATGGATACCGAAGGCTATTCGAACACTGGTGGACAACAGTCCAAGGCAACACCTTTTGGTGCGTCGATGAAATTTGCCGTCAGTGGTAAAGAAATGGCCAAGAAAGATTTGGGTCTGATTGCGATGATGTCGGGCGCTTATGTTGCTCAAATCGCAATAGGTGCAGATCAAACGCAGGCTATTCGTGCAATCAAAGAAGCGGAAGCTTTTGATGGGCCATCAATAATTTTGGCATACAGTCCATGTATTGCGCATGGATATAACTTGTCAGATGGACCCGCTCATCAAAAGATGCTGGTTGATTCTGGGGCATGGCCATTATATCGCTTTAACCCAAGTTTGATAGAGCAGGGAAAGAATCCGCTGATAATGGATTCTGGCGCCAGTACAGCGGCAAGTTTGGAAGACTTCTTGAAAACCGAGGGACGTTTTAACGCAGCCAAGGCAATGAATCCGACCAAGTTTGCAGGGCTGGTAGAAAAGGCAATAACTGACAATGAATATCGTCGAGAACTGAAAAAACACATTGCTTCGTTTGCTCTTTTGCGCAATAGTCCAAAGGAAAATGGAGAAGGTTAAAAAAATGAAACGGATTGGTTTTTATCTTTTGTTGTCTTTAACATGTGCTTGCACTTTTCAGACCAAGCATCGTGGATATGTTTTTCCAGATGATTTGGATCAACAGGCAGCCAAGATAAAAACCACCGTTCAACTAGAAGAAAAATTTGGCAGTCCCCAGGCAAAAACAATAAATGGTGATTCGGTTTGGATATATTATGGAACTGATGAAAATTTTCATGGACCAATGCCTCTGACCTATGATGAAAAAACAGCTATGTTGGTATGGGTTGATGGAAATAATGTTTCTCGTATTAAAATTTTGCGGGATAAAGAATTACCAGATGTTAAAATTGCAAAAGGGGAAACACCGATACCCGCCGCGATAGAACTGAATGCGCTGGAAGAATTGGTGAATAATGTTGGAAGATTTAAACCTGCGGGATTGGGGCAATAAATTATGCTTGCTTTATAACATAATTTTTTTATAGAATAGGGGACAGGGAGAATTCATCATGAGACTTAAATTTTTTACATCATTTTTGGCGTTTGCTTTAATTTTAATAGCCCCCGAATGTCGCGGTGAAGAAACAAACCTTGTTTTTGCGGATTGTGGTCCAGGTTGGGTTTTGACAAGTACGACCAGTATAGATGGCATAGCTTCTGAAAAATGTGAAAAATTATGGTGTTATGATTTAGAAACTGGTAAATCGATGGGCTCTGGCAAGCAAGCTAATTCTGGATATGTTGCAACAACTAATCCGGTTGTCATTGAATCATTGGACACTGATGGAAATTCGACATCTATAGAATGCTTTGGACAACGTAAATGGTGTTCTGGTGAAACGGCTGGGGTATGGAATGCCAGATATGGTGCATACACCAAGAAAGGCGAAGATAGTATACTGTTTATATCTGTTAGACGTGGGGATTGTTTCTCGTGGGGATCAACTTCTTCTGTCTCGGCGGAATGTAAAGATGGTCAAATCCCAATCTTAGTTAATGGGCAATGGGGCTGTTCCGACCGTAAATCCGGCGTTGCTGCCAGTAATATAGGTGCAAAGGCTGTAGTGGGGGTTACCACTAAATTACATCGCAGTTCAACCGTTAAAAAATCGAGATAATTTTTTATATTCGCGATTACTAAAGTTTGAAATCCTGATTTTTTTATGATATAATCATACTTATGAGAGAATGCCAACACAAAGGGCGTGGCTGATGGCAGCAAAAAAATTAGATTTTAAAACTGGACAGTTCGTTGTTTATCCGACCCAGGGCGTCGGCAAGGTTGTTCGTATCGAAGAACAATCATTTGGCGGACAAAAAGTTTCCTTATTAGTAATTGATTTTGAACGTAGCAAGATGACTTTGCGTGTTCCGTTGGATCGTGCAGAAATGTCTGGACTGCGTCCATTGGTTACCCAGAAAAAAATGAATGAAGCCATCGAAAGCGCCAAGGGCAAAGCTGGTGTAAAGCGAATGATATGGGCGCGGCGTGCGGCAATTTATGAAGATAATATAAATTCTGGTGATGTTATGAAGGTTGCCGAGGTCGTTCGTGATTTACAAAGACGTGCATCTGCCGACCAGATGACTTTCTCTGCACGTGGCTTGTATTTGCGTGCATTGGAAAGAATGGCCCAGGAATATTCAGCATTGCATAAATTGGATCTGGATGAAGCATCTGAAAAGATCGAGGAAATAATCGGTGTCCCAAAAGAAATAGATTTAAATGCAGCCGAAGATGATGATGGCGATGTAGATGATTTAGAATAAAAAACCGGCGAAACGCCGGTTTTTTAAAATGGTATATCGTCACCAATTTGTGAAACATTAATTTCTTCGGGTGCGGATGATGTATTTTGCTCGGTTGTATTTTGTGAACTGTAATCACCGCCATCCATTGTTTTTGCGCCGCTTAATATTACCATTTGTCCAGAAAATTGATTTAAAACAATTTCGGTTGTATAAACATCTTGGCCTTGTTGATTTTGCCATTTTCTGGTTTTTAATTGGCCTTCTATATAAAGCTTGGTTCCTTTTTGCAACATGCGTTCTGCAACGTCTGCCAAATTAGAATTAAATATCACGATACGATGCCATTCAGTCTGTTCTTTTTGCTCTCCTGTTTGACGATCTTTCCAGCGATCGGATGTAGCAAGTGAAAGATTAACTATCTTTTGTCCGTTACTGGTTGTTCTGACCTGGGGGTCGTTACCGATATTTCCAACAAGAATTACTTTGTTTATGCTGCCTGCCATTGTGTCTTCCTTTTTTAGTATAGGTTGATTTGACTATATTTTTTGTAAAAAATCAATATTAAACTTTTTATTTCTTTACGGCCCAAAATAAAGCAAAAATCCATCCGACGCCGGTCCAGCCCAAAAGCCAGCTGGCACTGCGTATGATAGCATTATCAACTTTGCCTTTCTTTGTTTGGCTGGCGAACCACGCGGGCGCCATCATTATCGCGAATATTAATAAAACAGCCAAGATGTATTTTATTGTAATCAAATTTTATTAGAATATTTTGCTTTGTTCCCTAATTCTTCTTCTATACGCATAAGCTGATTATATTTTGTCATTCTGTCGGTTCTGGACATGCTGCCTGTTTTGATTTGACCGGCACTTGTTGCGACCGCCAGATCAGCAATAGTTGTATCTTCGGTTTCGCCACTGCGATGAGAAATTATAACCCCATAGCCAGCTTTTTGTGCAATTTTAATAGTATCCAGGGTTTCAGTGATAGTTCCAATTTGATTTGGTTTTATTAAAATGGCGTTTGCAATTTTATTATCAATTCCACGTTTTAACCGGACAGGATTCGTTACAAATAAGTCATCACCAACCAATTGAATTTTAGAGCCCAAATGTTTGGTCAGTTTTTGCCATCCGTCCCAATCATCTTCGGCCAAGCCATCTTCTATGGAAATAATTGGATAATCCAAAATCAGCTTTTTATAAAATTCGATCATTTTATCAGATGATAACTTTTTACCTTCAAATTTGTATTTTCCATTTTTATAAAATTCGGATGCGGCTACATCCATTCCAAAAACAATGTCTTTCCCGGGTTTATATCCCGCCATCTGTATAGCTTTGGTAATTAAATCCAGTGCTTTACGGGTGGTTTTTATATTTGGGGCAAAGCCACCTTCATCACCAACATTTGTTGAGTATCCCGATTTTTTTAGAATAGATTTCAGATTATGAAAAACCTCGGATCCTATTTTAATTGCCGCTGTTTCGTTTTTTGCCAGCGGAATAATCATGAACTCTTGGATATCCAAACCATTATCAGCATGCACACCACCGTTTATTACATTCATCATCGGACGTGGTAACAAAGTTCCAGTACCTAGATATTTGTACAATGATTTTCCAGATTGTTTTGCCGCGGCATGTGCCACCGCCATTGATACCGCCAAAATAGCGTTCGCACCCAGTTTTGATTTATTTGGGGTTCCGTCAATCTCAATCATCTTTTTATCAATGACTTTTTGCTCACGCGCATCCATTTTTAAAAGAGCAAGGGCTATGATTTTATTTACATTTTTTATCGCTTTTGAAACGCCTTTGCCCATGTAATTTTGACCACCATCGCGTAATTCTAGTGCTTCATGGGTGCCAGTTGACGCGCCAGATGGTACCGCCGCGCGACCCATTGCACCACTATTTAAAATAACATCACATTCAATTGTTGGATTCCCGCGGCTGTCCATAATTTGTCTGGCATGAATATTTTTTATTTTGAACATTTTTATTCCTTAAAGAATATTTACATCTTAAAGTTTTCACCCAAATAAACACGACGTACCATTGGGTCTTTGATGATTTTATTAGTTGTTCCGTGAATTAATATGTTTCCATCATGTAAAACATAAGATCTGTCTGTAACGCCCAATGTTTCACGAACATTATGGTCGGTAATAATAACGCCCAATCCACGATTTTTTAATTGCGAAACTAATGTGCGGATTTCATTTACTGCGATTGGATCAATTCCAGCGAATGGCTCATCCAATAAAATAAATTTAGGATCATTTGCCAATGCACGTGCAATTTCTACACGTCTGCGTTCCCCACCCGATAAAGCAGTAGACGGGGAATGTCTTAAATGTTCAATAGAAAATTCTTTTAGTAATTCATTTAATTTTTTTTCGCGTTTCTCGGGGTCGGGTTGAATTACTTCTAGTATTGCCATAATATTTTGTTCTACGGACAAGCCATGAAAAACACTGTTTTCCTGGGGCAGATATCCAATATGCAAGCGTGCGCGTTGAAAGAATGGCAGATGGGTAATGTTTTGGCTGTTCAGAAAAATTTGCCCACCAGTAGATTTTATTTGCCCCGTGATGCAATAAAATGCTGTGGTTTTTCCCGCACCATTTGGTCCCAATAATCCAACGGATTCACCCTGGCTTACTTCGATAGAGATATCTTTTAGAACCGCACGTTTCCCATAGTTTTTAGAAAGATGTTCAATTTTTAAAATACTTTGTTTTATCATAATTTTATCACCAATTCTTCCGTAATTATTTTATCACCATTACTAGAATTAACACGAACATTACCAGACAATGTTACATCTTTTTTTAGTTTATCATATTTTCCAGTTTTTGCGCGAATATTATCTGTGATGTTTTTTCCGTTTGAAACCCGGGTAATTTTTGCACGAATATTATCTAAAAAGACAAGGTCAGGATAATCGTATTCTTGTCTGGCAATATCGGCATGCATTGTAAATGGGTACCCGTCTTTATCTATTCCGGAAAATGAGGGATTTGTCATTTTGAATTGATTTTGCATTACATCAGATAGGTTAATTCCAGAAATAGGCATCCATCGTAAATTTTTAGAAATCATAGAGCCAGCAATCAAGGTAGCAATAAGCACCAGTCCCCAACCAGTAAATATAAACTGCCACAAGCGCTGACCGCGCCGATAATTACTGGAAATAAGAAAATTTCTGTTTGGCCATTCCATCTGAATAATCCTATTGCAAAAGAGTTTGATTTGCAACATGTTTTCTGTTAAAATAACTTCAAGAGAGAATATGAAAAAAACAATAATCTTTTTTTGTTCGATGTTCTTTGCCTTGTGCTATTTGGACGGGGCCGTGGCTGCCATTAAAAAAGCGTCATCTGTATCTGAACACACTTCGCAAGGGGCCGCGGGATTGATGTCCGGCAACAGTTTGATTCCTACGGCTTTGGGTTTGGTTGGAAATGTTATGGAATTAAATAAACAACAGGCAGCTTTATCCGCAGAATGTGTTCCTTCGGATTCTGAAATTGAATTTGTAAAAAAGCTGGTCCAAGAATGGGCCAAGGCTGGCGGCACAATTGATATGTCTGGTCGCATGGCATGCAAATCAGGGGATAAAGATTATGAGTATAGTGTTAAATGGGCTAATGATGGGACCTCTCCTTGTTATAACGCGTTTAACGGGGTAAAAGACGAATATCAAATTTACAAAGATTATCCTTATCCGGGGAAAGGGTATATGTTAAAAGATTATTCTTTAGAAGATAGCGATAAAAATAGAATTTCTAAATCCGATATTTATGAAATATTTCCAAAAATTGGCTTCGAAGATGCGGATCTTTTGCCAAGTGAAGTTTCAATGATTGCTAAATTAAAAGAAAAAGCGATAAAATGTGCCCCTGAAAAATTAAGCGCAAAACAACGCGAACTTTGGGGTAATATGTTGGTACAAACTGTTGGTGGATTGGGACAGAAACAAAATGCCGGTGATACCATGAGCCAAGTTAGTTCTGTTCTGCAAAGCGGCGGAAACAGTACACTTGGGACATTGGGTGGAACGGTTAATGTTTTGACTGGTTCACTTTTGGCACAATAAAATATTTCTTAATATTATTTAGTTAAAATTAAAAATCTTGCGCGGCCATAAGATTTGTCTTTGATAATTTTCAAATCTGTGGGCAGGTTGGGGATATCAAAAGTTTTTTCTGTTTCCCATACAATTACAGCCCCGTTTTTGGCAACAGGGGCAATCTTTTTTATAAATTCAACGCCCAATTCAGCATTTGAATATGGGGGATCAACAAATATTAAATCAGCATCAGATCCGAACTTTGTAATTGCGGAAAGAGCGTCAGTTTGAACAATTATGCCGTTTGCACCATCCAGCAAGGCCAAATTTCTTTTAATGGTTTTTATTGATTCTGCATTGTTATCTGTAAATATTGCCCGGGCATTTTGTGACCGTGACAGCCATTCCAAACCAAATTCGCCGCTGCCAGCAAAAGCATCCCAAACGATATTTGGGGAAATATTTCCCAGCATATTAAACAAAGCAATTCTTGCCTTGTTTTGTGTTGGCCTGGCGTTTGTTGGTAAATATAATTTTTTACCACGCCATTTGCCCGAAATAATTTGCAAATTTGAATCCATGGGGTAAAGTATAAAACAAATGAATAAATTTATCAAAGAAACTTTGAAACTGGCGCATAGGGGCGCATCACATGGGGATGTGCCGGTTGGTGCGGTCATTGTTCGTGATGGAAAAATCATCGCGCGCGGCGAAAACCAGGTTCAGTTAAAACGCAATCCAACATTGCACGCTGAAATTATTGCGATAAATAAAGCATGCAAAAAACTGGGCGAAAAATTTTTAACGGATTGTGAAATTTATGTCAGTTTGGAACCTTGTGCTATGTGCGCCACCGCTATTTCTTTTGCGCGAATTAAACGTGTAATTTTCGCAGCGACTGACGAAAAGGGTGGGGGAATATTGCATGGGGCACGTGTGTATGAAACACAGAAAAACCTGTGGAAACCATTTGTTTCCCAAATACCAGAATTTGCAAATGAATCAGCAAAATTATTGAAAGAATTTTTCAAACAAAGACGTGGTTAAATCAAACTTTTCCCAGTCATTTCTTTCGGCTTTTTCAGACCCAATATTTTTAATATAGTTGGTGCGACATTTGATAACCCGCCACTTTTTAATTTAACCCGATTTGGTCCAACAACAATAAATGCAACCCGATTCGTCGCATGCGATGTCCATGGAGCATTTAATTTATAATTCCACATTTTTTCGGCATTGCCGTGATCCGCGGTTACTAAAATTGTTCCCCCCAGATTTAAAACTGCGGGCACTAAACGCGCCAATTGCGCATCTAGAACCTCCATCGCGCGAATCGTTGAAGCTTCGTTACCGGTATGTCCAACCATATCGCCATTTGCATAATTAAGTATTACAACATCGAATTTTTTTAATTTGGGCAGCAGAGCATCAGTAATTTTTATTGCGGACATTTCAGGTTTTAAGTCAAATGTCGCAACGTTTGGCGATGGAATTAAAACCTTTTCTTCGTGGGGAAATTTAATGGTTCTTTCTGCATCAAAAAAGTAAGTAACGTGATTATATTTTTCTGTTTCAGCGATCCGTAATTGCGATAAACCATTCGCCGATAAAACATCGCCCAAAGTGTTTTTTACGGGCAAATCAGGCAACAATGATGGGGTTTTATCTTCTAAGCCTGCCTGGGAAAATACCATTGTGCGTGCATTTGTTTTATTCAACATTTGTAATATTTGTTTAACCCGATCCGAACGATAGTTGGCGATAAGAATCCCATCTTGTTTCGTAATAACAGATTTTTTTATGATGATTGGTTTGATGAATTCATCCGATTCACCACGCGTGTATGCCGCGCTTAATGCATCGTCAATCGTTGGGGATGAAAACTTTGCACGTCCCATGGCAATTGCATTAAATGCCAATTTTGTTCTGTCCATATTTTGATTTCGGTCCATTGCAAAATAACGACCAATCAATGTTCCAAACCACCAAGAATTGTTTTTGGGCAATCCACGACGTAATTTATTTATGAATTTTTGTGCGCTTTTGGGTGGGGTATCACGTCCGTCTGAAAAAAAGTGGACGCATATTTTAAGCCCAGATTTTAATAATCGGTTTGCTATTAAAATAGTTTCGTTAATATCGGAATGAATTTTCCCATTCGACATTAATCCCATCAGATGAACAATTCCGTCCCGCTTTTTCATATCACTAATAAAGTCAGCCAAAGGTTTATTTTTATTCCAGTTTTCTAAATCAAATCTGCGCAAAAATTGATTAACAATTCTGCCACTGCCAATTGTTATATGGCCAACCTCGCTGTTGCCCATGATGCCGGGCGGCAGGCCGACCGCTGTGCCACTGGCGCGCAAAGATGTGATTGGATATTTCTTTTTTAGATTATTAAAGAATGGCATTTTAGCCAGCGCAACAGCATTGTGTTTTTTTGTGGCACTGATACCGACCCCATCCATTATACAAAGAACGACAGGCTTTTTTGTATTCATGTTAAATATTATATCACAAATACAGAAAGATTTTATATAATTTCCATGATGTTTTATGATATAATTAAAAAAGAATTATATGCGGAGCAGAGAAATGTTTATAAAAAAATTTATGTGTCTTTCGTTAATTTGCCTTTCCTATACACCAATGGCATTCGGGTGCTATATTACTACTAATGGCGATATGAATGAAATGATTAGCAAGGATTACATATCTGGTGATTTTATTTGTAATACGAATGCTGACGTTAATAAATGTTGTATATTTGCTACAAATGATAAGACAAGAGTGGTTCAGTGCCAACAACCCAAGTCTGTAAAGGTTGTTGATAATGCATCAGATGTTAAAAATTGTGCAAATTTTTCAGATATGAAAAATGATGAATATGGTTTAAGTCATTCTTTGTATGGATATAATGATTCTGCTGATATTTCAAAAGAGATAGCTTATCTGCTGGATACGGGCCTTTATGATAAAACAAAATTGTATAATACTTCCTCTGTTATCAGTAATATAATATTTAATTGTGATTTGAAAAGTTTAGAAATAGCTGCAAAAAAAGGATTTACCCCAATCGATATAAAGGATACTACTCCATTGATGTTGGTGGTACTATTTTGTACAACTTCTGAGGATGCTTTCTTTGATTATGTTTATAGTATAGATGAATCTGGTTTTGATGCTAAAGACAGTGAGGGGAAATCGGTGGCAGATTGGGCCGAAAACAATAAAAAATTCCTGGATTGGATGAAAAAGAAACAAGCAGAACAAACATCAGGGTCAGATGGCGCAGGCAAGGATGTAGATAAAAAATATAACAATAAATATGAAAATAGATATTTGGAAGATTCATCTCTTGTGTTGGGATGCGTTTCTCAAGAAAATGAGTCTGTAAGAAATAGTGAATTTTCTCATTATATAGACGAGGATTTATATTTTTCTGAAGGTATTAATGATGATAAAGAAACAGGGGTTTGGTTATTGTGTGTATCAAGCGATTGTAAAAAAGATAGGAATGCGAGATACGGGTGGGTATGTGAAAAAAAACAATCAAAGAAGGAATCTAGTTTAGATTTACAAAAATCAGAAACAATTTCTGCTTTACAAGCATTTATTTCAGAACGATCAAAAATTATTAATGATATAAAATCTGCCCATGCTGGTGATAAAAAAACTGTATGGAAAAATGATAAGGGTAAATTAAATACTTCGCGTGTGGTCAGTGACTCGGTTGCTGGGGTTGCGGTTGGCTCGGTCGGTGGGTTAGTAACGGCGTCGGTCATAAAAAAGAACCAAGTAAAGAAAGGGTTCGAGGATTTAAACTGTGTTCAATCTGGCACTAAAATAGCGGATTGGGGCGATGAATTTTCAATTACAGGCGCAGAAACCAAGACGGATTGCGAGGCTGCTGCGGAAAATGGCAGAACAAATGCTTTTGTTTGGGCATCAAAAACCAGCACAGGGAATGATTTTTCAGGGTTGGTAGAAGATACAGATAAATCTGAAAATAATGCCTGTTGGGCACGTGTCGAACTTTCTAGTAATGATCCTAAGATAAGTACAGATGATATGGCCGCAAGATATTTTATGATTGGTGGTACTGAAACTTGTGGAGCATGGCTGGACGAGGCAGAAATTAAAAAGCATATTTTAAGTTCGAAAAAGAAGGGCAGAGTCGGTGGAACTATTGCGGGTATTGTCGGTGGCATGGCCGTCGGAGTTGGGTCTATGGAAGCATTTGGTAACAAGGCAATAGGGGGCAAAGTCCAGGGGCAAAAGGCACTAAATGAAGAGGATTTATTAAAGTCGCAAGTATTGTCAGAAAAGGGTGGCGAATCCAAATGG
>Ga0265294_10002078_pt1 | contig 26490 bp, 21 predicted proteins | sample MunlanPumphouse3_FD_192504 | JGI IMG/M metagenome (GOLD analysis project Ga0265294, IMG submission 192504) | Groundwater microbial communities from a municipal landfill in Southern Ontario, Canada - Pumphouse #3 | ecosystem: Environmental > Aquatic > Deep subsurface > Groundwater | place... | reverse complement strand
CTCAATTGTGCACCTTAAGTTTTGTTGCAAAAACAGGTTGCATCTTACGACAGCTTGCCTGTTTTTACAAATTACTTTCAGTTGCACTTACTTGTTGAATTCAGGAAAGAAAAAACAAGTCTCTCGAAAACAAACAAATTCCTGTCATCGTTCCTTCTTGGGCCGCAGTTCATCCTGATCATAAAAGAAAAGGAATTGGATCATTAATGGTGTCTAAATTCATTGAAGCCGTCGGCCAGCGTGGATTTCAGTATAGTTATGCACTCTTCGAACCTGAACAAAAGGGAATCGATTTAGGGACTGCCACAGCTGATCGCAATTCAGCTGTCGAATCTATAAAATGGTTTACTATCAATTGGTTTATCATTCGGGTTTTCGATATTCCTGAGCTTAGCCAGGTGATGAAGTTAAAATTCTATGAAAAATGGCTAATCCGCTTAATATCTCCTCCTAAAACTCCCTTAGCAAAAGCCATGAAAAATGGCAATAAAGTTCGACTTTTTAAATTGCATGATAAAGCAAAAATATTTGATCTTATTGACGAATATACCTCAACAAAAAACGCGGCAATTATAAAAAACCGAGACGACTTCAACTGGTACATGGATCAACCCGGAATTATTTGTTGTGTGCATGAAAATACTTCCGGCGAGGTAGATGGATTTGTGCTTGCATGGGAATTTAGCTTTGCGGGCTTTGGTAAAACTATTCCTTTTGGATGGCTTGATCTGGTAAATCTTGATCATCTTTCAAAAAGATCTGCTAAAAACCTTATACGCTTTTTTAATATTGAGGCAAAACTAAAAGGCTGGAAAGGTGTTCAAACACCTTATTTCCCCTATTTCCCAATGAAACCATTCTTAGGGGCAAATTATCTGACTTTTCCCAAGAAAATGATAGTCCAGGTCTTTGGATTAAATAATGCAGATCTATCACTTTTCAAGAAGGCCCCTGATTCCTGCTTCTTAGATTGGAGATGATGTCCAAAATTTCGAGCATGCCCCACGCTCCTGACGAAGCTTCGAAGGACCGGCGATATGTAATTTTTATAGTCTTCTCATATCGACATTCCTTGTTTCTTGTTGGATATTCTTCTTCCTACTTTTTTTTTGTTCACAAAAAACAAAAAGTTGCTCTTTGTAGGCCCGAGTAATCAGGACTTCGGCGGATTATTCCCCGCTGCCTAGTTTAATAATGCTCTATCCTTCACAAAAAACTCTATAATAAAAAAGATCCGTCGTGTTGACGGATCTGGGCAGCGGGATTGACCCAACTCCGCACTCTGTGCTACGTCGGGCAAGCGAGAGTTCCCGGCCCCGAAGCTTCGGGGTTGAGATAACGTCCGGCGTGACCTATAAAATATTTTCTTCATAAAATAGCAAAGAGTTCACATCGTGAACTCTTTAATGCCTGCTCTTCGTAGTCCGTCGACTGACGGACGAAGTAGAGCGGGATTGACGAGAGTCGAACTCGCAACTTCCGGCGTGACAGGCCGGTGCTCTAACCAGTTGAACTACAACCCCAATTATCAAGCCAGTAATTATACTGCATTAGATATACTTAGTCAATATTTTTATTTCTTTTTTGTGCTTTTTTTTGAGTTAAGTTCAATATATCAATTTTTTATATTAAAAATCAAGGCTCAAATGCTTTACAATCCTGATAATCACTCTTGTAAGGCCCAATTTAGGTCTCACCATTCACAAGTTCATTTTTCCTTTGCTTTTTTAATGTTTTATCCTAATTTAACTGACACACATAGGAGATAGACAATGAATTACCAATTAGATTATTTAAAAACAATGCCGGAAATTTTTGCCGACGCCATGCTCGGCGGTACCGATCGTAAGATATTAAATGCTAAAGTAAATGATTCCTGGCTAAGTTATACTTATCAGGATGTTTATGATACTTTAGAAATATTCGGTTTTGGCTTGCTCTCACTGGGCTTAAAAAAAGGTGATAAAATCGCCATCCTTTCCGAAAACCGCCCTGAATGGAATATTACAGACTGGACAGGCTCTCACTTTGGCTTTGTAACTGTTCCCATCTATTCGACTTCTATTCCCAAGCAAATTGATTTTATTATGAGCCATTCCGGTTCAAAGGCCATTGTTGTTTCTTCTAAAGTTCAAGCTGAAAAGATCATAAAAATTAAAAATGATCTCAAAAAACTAAGATATATGATCGTATTAGATGACACAGACCTTGATGAAGACTGGATTCTTTCTTGGAAAGATGTTCTTGTAAAAGGTGAGCTGGAAAAGAAAGAATCAAAGATTACTTTGCCGGAGATCGTCGAAAAGATCAAAGCAGAAGATCTCTTTTCAATTATCTATACTTCGGGTACTTCCGGAAACCCCAAGGGTGTTATGATCTCCCAATTCAATATGGCTACTAATGTCCAGCAATCGCAGGCAGCCATTGGTTTTAAGCCAAACAAGCGCTGGCTCTCATTTTTACCCTTAAGCCATAGTTTTGAACGGGTAACCTCGCTCTTCTCTCTATGGATCGGTGCTGAAATATATTTTGCCGAAAGTATTTCAAAGGTCGCTGAAAACCTTAAAGAAGTTAAACCGCAATACATGACCACCGTTCCTCGCCTGTTGGAAAAAGTCTATTCCACTGTTCAGGAACAGGTTGCACTTGGTTCACAGACCAAGCAAAATGTTTTCCATTGGGCTCAGAATATTGGTCATCTTGTTGTCTCTAAATATCTTTCTCGTAACCAAAAACCCCGTGGAATTCTGGCAGTAAGATACAAGCTTGCCAAACGCCTGGTGTTTTATAAAATCTACAATGTTTTTGGTGGAGAATTTATCCAATGCGTCAGCGGCGGTGCCCCTCTCTCCGAAGAAGTTGGTGAATTCTTGTTGGCTGCAGGAATTGGTATTATGGAGGGTTATGGACTAACAGAAATGAGTCCGGTAACCCATGTAAATACGCCTGAGCATATTAAATTCGGGACCGTTGGTAAAGCTCTCCCCGATGTACAGACCAAAATTGCCGAAGATGGTGAAATTTTGTTAAATGGTCCAAACCGTATGGAAAAATATTACAAGAATCCCGAAGAAACGGCCGAAAGCATTGATAAAGATGGTTGGTTCCATACCGGAGACATTGGTTTTGTAGATGAAGAAGGTTTCTTGAAAATCACTGACAGAAAGAAAAATATAATCGTAACGGCAGGTGGCAAGAATATTGCTCCGGCTGCAGTTGAACGAGAGATCATGGCATCAAAGTTTGTAGAACAAGCCCTTGTAATTGGGGATAGACGCAAATATCTCACAACTATTATCGTTCCTGCAGTGGATATGATCAAAAAATGGGGGGAAATGCAAAACCCGTCCATTAAATTCAAAGATTATGATGATATTGCGTCATCCGATGCCGTTCAAAAGTTACTAAAAAGTGAACTTGACGCTCATCAGGAAGGTCTTGCCCGCTACGAACAGATCAAATATTTCTTTATTGCACCTCAACCCTTTACAATTGAAACAGGGGAACTGACAGCCAGCATGAAGGTCAAACGTGATGCAATACTAAAAAAATACAGTCGTGAAATAGATAAAATGTACGATAACTGATAATACTGCAGAGGAGATTATTATCAGATACTCAATTGATTATATCAAGACCATGCCCGGCATTCTTGAAGACGCATTGAATAAAGGGACCAAGCGCAAACTTTATTACTATAAAGCCAATGGTGAGTGGTTAGATTATAGCTATCAAGATTTAAAGAATATCATACCCGTTCTGGGTTTAGGCTTAGAAAAACTAGGTCTTAACCGATATGATAAAATCGCCATCCTATCGGAAAATAAACCTGAATGGTGCTTTTTTGATTGGACCTCTGCTCATTTTAACTTTGTTTCAGTTCCTATTTACCAGACTTCAATACCCAAGCAAATTGAATATATCCTGAATCACTCAGAAGCTAAAGTGCTTGTTGTAAGCACTAAAGAGCAATTAGAAAAGATCATTAAGATAAAAGATAAGCTGGAACACCTCAAACATGTGGTCATGTTGGATAATATGGAATATGATTTGGATTGGGTCACCACTTATGAGGAACTGAAAAAATCGGGCCAAAAAGAACAATTAAAGCGCAATGTCACACTAAGCGAGCTTGCTGAAAAAATCGAAGCAAATGACCTCTGGAGTATTATTTACACTTCAGGAACATCCGGATTGCCCAAAGGTGTGATGATCACTCAATTCAATATCGCGGCCAACATACAGCAAACCGGCGCTTATGCAAAATTTAAGCCCAATAAACGTTGGCTCTCCTTTTTACCGCTTTCACACAGTTTTGAGCGCCTCAGCTCAGTTTACGCTCTTTGGGTAGGCGCAGAATTTTATTTTGCCGAAAGCATTATTAAAGTCCCTGATAATCTTAAAGAAGTACGCCCTCAATATATGACAACCGTCCCCAGACTTCTTGAAAAGATTTATGCTACTGTCATTGAGCAAGTTCTTGCAGGTCCCAAGGCAAAGCAAGAAATTTTCAACTGGGCACAGCGTATTGGTCATCGTACTGCAAATAAATATCTTATTTATAACAAGAAACCACTTGGTCCGCTGGCGCTAAAATATTCTTGGGCAAAAAAACTTGTCTTTAATAAGATTTCGGCTATTTTCGGTTCAGAATTCGAGCGTTGTATCAGTGGTGGTGCTCCCCTGGCTCCCGAAATCGGAGAGTTTTTCCTCATGGCGGGAATTCGCGTGCAAGAAGGATTTGGTCTTACCGAAATGAGTCCTATTACTCATGGCAATTCCATGGAGCACATAAAATTTGGATTTGTAGGTTTGCCCTACCCCGATGTAAAAACCAAAATCGCAGAAGACGGTGAGATATTGTTAAAAGGACCCAACCTGATGAAGGGCTACTATAAAGATCCCGAAGAAACTGCTGAAACGATTGATAGCGATGGCTGGTTTCACACGGGCGATATAGGTTTTGTTGATGAAGACGGTTATTTAAAAATTACTGATCGCAAAAAAAATCTTATTGTAACGGCGGGCGGCAAGAATATTGCTCCGGCGGGCGTTGAGAGAGAAATTTGCAGCTCAAAATACATTGAACAGGCTGTTGTAATTGGTGACAGACAAAAATACCTTGTTACCATCCTTGTTCCCGCTCTGGAGATCATTCAGGAATGGGGGAAAAAACAAAATCCGCCTCTCATATTTAAAACATACAAAGATATGGCTTCATCAAAAGAAGTTGAAAAACTTATACAGGATGAACTTGATGCTCATCAAGAGGATCTTGCACGTTACGAACAGATCAAACGCTTCTTCATTGCTCCCCAGGCATTTGCTATTGAAACAGGGGAATTAACAGCGAGCTTAAAGATCAAACGAAACGTGGTCATTAACAAATACAGTCAAGAAATTGACAACATGTACAATAACTGATAACTCAACACACAGGAGAATTTTATCAGATACTCAATCGATTACATCAAAACGATGCCCGAACTCTATTCGGATGCATTAAGCAGAGGACCAGACAGAAAACTTTATAATTATAAATCCGATGGTCAATGGAAAAGCATTAGCTATCAGGAAGCTTATGATATGTTTTCAATTCTGGGATTTGGTCTTCTTTCTTTAGGACTTGAAGGAATGGACAAAGTTGGGATCTTGTCTGAAAACAGACCCGAATGGTGCTTATTTGACTGGACTTGCGCCCATTTTGGTTTTCCATCAGTCCCCATTTATCAAACATCCATTCCTAAACAGATCGAATACATTATTAATGATTCGGAATGTAAGCTGCTTGTAGTAAGCAACCAGGAACAGCTTAAAAAAGTGATATCACTAAAAGAGCGTATAAAATCTTTGGAATATGTAATTCTTCTTGAAGAGACAAAACGAGAAGAAGAGTGGATCATTTCCTACAGCGATTTTATTGAAATGGGTAAAAAAGCCAAAGAAAATTCAAAACTGACAATGGATGATCATGTAAAAAAGATCAAAGCTAATGATCTTTGGAGTATTATTTATACCTCAGGTACATCCGGCGATCCAAAAGGCGTGCTTCTTACCCACTTTAACGCAGCAGCAAATGTTCAGCAAACACAAGCACACACTATGTTTAAAGCAAATAAACGTTGGTTATCTTTTTTACCTTTAAGCCATAGTTTTGAGCGCACAACCTCACTTTTTAGTTTGTGGGTAGGTGCAGAGATCTATTTTGCCGAAAGCATTGCAAAGGTTGCTGAAAACCTCAAAGAAGTCAAACCTCATCACATGACAACCGTGCCAAGATTATTGGAAAAGATCTATTCAACGATCATCGAACAAGTTCTAGCGGGTCCTGCAGCCAAGCAGGAGATCTTTAACTGGGCTCAACGCGTTGGACACAAAGCTGCAAATAAATATCTTATTTACAACAAAACTCCCATTGGACCTTTGGCTATAAAATATTCTTTAGCAAAGCGTTTGGTCTTTAATAAGATCTCAGCCATCTTTGGTGGTGAATTTATTCGTTGTATTAGCGGTGGTGCTCCCTTAGCTCCCGAAATCGGTGAATTCTTCCTTATGGCCGGAATCTGCGTGCAAGAAGGGTACGGACTGACAGAAATGAGCCCTGTAACACATGCCAACTTAGAAAAACATTTAAAATTCGGTACTGTTGGGAAAGCAATACCCGATCTTAAAACTAAAATAGCCGAAGATGGTGAAATTTTGTTAAATGGTCCCAATCGTTTTTCAGGATATCACAAAAACCCGGAAGAAACTGCTGAAGCCATTGACAAAGATGGTTGGTTTCATACAGGTGATATAGGTTTTGTTGATGAAGATGGTTTTTTAAAAATCACAGACCGCAAAAAAAATATCATCATAACAGCAGGAGGCAAAAACATTGCTCCCGCAGGTGTAGAACAGGAAATTTGCGCATCTAAATATATTGAGCAGGCTATTGTTATTGGTGACAGACAAAAATATCTTGTTGCCATTGTTGTTCCTTCATTAGAGATCATTCAAAAATGGGGAAAGAAACAAAACCCGGCACTAGAATTTGAAAATTATCAGGAAGTTGCGCTCTCCAAAGATGTGGAAAAACTCATCAGAGATGAGTTAGATAAAAAGCAAGAAGGTCTTGCCCGTTATGAGCAAATAAAGTACTTCTTTATAGCTCCGCAAGCTTTCACTATTGAAACCGGTGAATTAACAGCCAGCATGAAAGTCAAGCGAAACGAAATTATCGACAAATATAGACTTGAAATTGAGGAACTCTACAACAACTAGATCCAAACACAGGAGGATTTATGCAATTGAGTTTAAAATATCTGGAAACTGTTCCAGAAATGTTCGCCTACTCCCTTGAGAAATATGGCGATCTGGTAAGATTTTCCGAAAAAGAAGATGGCGAATGGAAAACCTATTCTTTTAAGGAAACACAGTTAATCGTAGAAAAAATAGCTTTAGGCCTACACGCTTTGGGCTATGAACGTGGCGAAAAATTTGCCATCCTTTCTGAAAACTGTAAAGAATGGACAATGACAGATCTGGCTGCAGCACATTTAGGGCTTCCCACTGTAGCTATTTATCCGACACTTCCAACGAAGCAAATCCATTATATTTTAGAAAATTCCGATACCAGTGGTATAGTTTTATCTGATGATGTCCAATTGGATAAGATCAAAGAAATTAAGAAGGATCTTCCCAAGCTTAAATATGTTATCAGAATTAAAGATGGAGCTCCACTTGATAAAGACTGGATGATTTCCTATGCGGATTTGCTAAAAAAAGGAAAAAAAGAACTGTCCAAAAATGAACATACTCTGACATCTTTTGGTAAAAAGATCAAGAAAGATGATCTTTGGACCATTATCTACACGTCGGGTACAACAGGCAATCCTAAAGGTGTTATGCTATCGCACTTTAACATTTGTTCAAATGCCCAATCCGCCATGGAAAGAATCAAGATACCTGCAAATGTGCGCTTTTTATCTTTCTTACCCTTAAGTCATTCATTTGAGCGCATTGTATCTCACGGATCTTACTATTGTGGTGCCGCTGTTTACTTTGCAGAAAGTCTTGATAAAATTGCCGACAACCTGCAGGAAGTTAAACCACACTACATGTTCGCCGTACCCAGGATCTTTGAAAAAGTCTATGCAAAGATCCATAGCAATGTTGCCGGCGCTTCCAATCTGAAGAAAAACATATTCAATTGGGCAAAAAAAGTCGGAGAAGCAACAGCTAAAAAATACCTGATCTTCGATAAAAAACCTCGTGGTAAATATGCTATCACTTACCCAATTGCAAAAGCCTTGGCTCTGAATAAGATCAAGAAGATATTAGGCGGTGAATTTATTTATGCCGTATCCGGTGGTGCACCCTTAGCTGAACATATTGGATATTTTTTCTCCGCTGAGGGCATCAATATTCTTGAAGGATTTGGACTGACAGAAACATCTCCGGTTACGCATTTAACACCTCCCGGCGGCATTAAATTCGGCTCGGTAGGTCTGCCAATTCTTGATGTAGAATGCATGATCGCACCTGATGGGGAAATTCTTATCCGTGGGCTTTGCGTCATGCAAGGTTATTATAAGAACCCCCTTGAAACAAAAGAAGCTATTGATGAAAACGGCTGGTTTCATACCGGCGATATTGGCATGATAGACGAAGAAGGCTATCTAAAGATAACCGATCGCAAGAAAAACATCATTGTTACAGCAGGTGGCAAGAATATTGCTCCAGCTCCTATTGAAAACCTCATGCTTGAATCAAAATATATTGAGCAAGTTGTCATTATTGGTGATCGCCGCAAATATCCCATCGCTCTTATCGTCCCCGCCCGGGAAGAAATAGAACAATGGGCACAGCAGAACACTATTGTTTATTCAAATTATCATACGCTTTTAAAAAACAATAAAGTTTATGATCTTTTTGAAAAAGAACTGGCAGTTTTTCAAGAACAGCTGGCTCGCTATGAAAAATCCAAAAAGATCCTGCTGATAGCCAATCCCTTTAGCATAGAAAATGAAGAACTGACACCAAGCTTAAAAGTCCGTCGCAATAAAGTTGAAGAACACTACAGCAAACAAATTGAATCACTATATAGTATTGACGATCAAGCTTAATCGAGCTGTAAGCCACAAGCCTACTACAGGGCCGTGTTATTATCGCATAGCTAAACTTTAAAAAAGCTCTGCAACCAGAACATATACATAGGACCTCGATAATCGGGGTCCTTTTTCGTAATATAATATTTCATTAGTGTAACCCATGTCTTGACACACAACGGCGAGTTTTAGACTTTTTACTTTATACTTTTGCCTTTTGCCTTGTTTTGTGTATATTTGCATCAGACTAATCAAGAACCAAAAACACAAGGAGATATCAATGGAAATTGGTGTATTAGCAGGTAAAATATGGGAAATTTTAGAAAAAAGTAGCGGAATGACCGCCAGCGCACTTGTAAAATCTACAGGTTCTAAAAGCAATGATGTGTATATGGCTTTAGGCTGGTTACTTCGTGAAGATAAGCTCGAAGCTGTTAAATCGGGTAATTGCATAAGATATTCTCTAAAGTAATTTTACCGGAGAAAAATATTCCATGCTTTTCTTGGGCTCTCTGCTTAAATTAAAGCATGGAATCTCTCAAAAAAAGACGCGAACGCTCACTCAAACTCATAGAAAAACTCGGGGAATTATACCCTGAGCTAACTTGCGAATTAAGTCACCAGAATGCTTATGAATTGCTCATAGCAACTATCTTATCTGCCCAATGCACAGATAAACGGGTGAATCTTGTAACTCCTGCTCTCTTTGAGCGTTACCCAACAATAAAAGATATGGCTGAGGCCGACCCTAATGAATTGATTGAATATATTCGTTCTACAGGTTTTTTTAATAATAAATCCAAGAATATCATTGCCTGCTGTCAGGCACTTATAGAGCGTTTCGATGCTGAAGTCCCGGCAAGTATTGACGAATTAACCTCACTCCCCGGCGTGGGTAGAAAAACTGCTAATGTTATCTTAAATCATATTTACCATGTTCCGGCCATTGTTGTTGATACTCATGTTGGCAGAATTTCAAGACATTTGGGATTGACCAGAGAAACAGATGCCACAAAAGTTGAATTCGAACTCATGAACATCCTTCCCAAAGATGCCTGGATAGCATGGAATCACCAATTGATCAAGCATGGTCGTTCCGTTTGTGTTTCTCGCAGACCTAAATGTGAGATCTGCAAATTGCGGGAACTTTGCCCCGGTCCTTATACTAAATAATTTTTAATAAAACATTTATAAAAATGGACAATGCAAAATGAAGGCTAAATTCATTTTCCTTTTCATCGCTATGTCTGCCTTTCTTCTAGCGCTTCCCAATAAGCAGCTTAGTCAGGAACATATCCACGTGTTTTTTGCTGAAAAAGATCGTCGTATTGCTGAAATAAGCTTAAATACAGTCCAAAAACAACATGAAACACTGGGTTTAAAATACGATTTAGATATCAATCCTCTTTTTGTGTACATTGCCGACTCAGAAAACAGCTATAGAAGACTCGCCGGTTCCAGCTCGGCACTATGGAGTATGGGTTTAGCATCCGGCGATAAATTACTTGTCAAAAGTCCTTCTTTTAGTCGCCAAAGTTTTAATGATTTTCAAAAAACACTTTTGCACGAAACGGCTCATCTTTCCGTCAGCGATACACCTTTGCCTGTATGGTTTAACGAGGGATTTGCTCAATATCATTCGGGACAATACGACCTGCGAAAACGCATTCTTGTTAGCAGGGCTTTTATCGGAAAAAACATTATTCCCCTGTCTCATATTGAATATCTTATGCAAATGAAGCAAGATAAGGCTGAAATTGCCTATGCTCAATCTGTTGCTATGTTCTCTTATCTTGTAGAATACTTCGGTGAGGGACTTGTGGGAAAATGTGTTCAGCTATCAAAAGAATATCAAGATTTCGACAGAGCTTTTTCGGCAGCTTTTCTCATGTCACCCGAACATTTTATGCAAGTATGGCAACGCAATACCGAAAGCTCCTTCAGACCATATATCTTTCTTGACCAGCATAATCTTATCTGGATCCTGGCTCCCATTATGCTTGTGATAGGTTTTATTCTAATGAAATACCGCAGCAAAAAACTTCTTGCAAAATGGGAAGCAGAAGAAATTGAAAACGAGGAGGATATTTCTTGATTTTCTCCTATTATTTCCATTAATAAGGTATTAGTTTTGTTTCACTCTCTAAAAAGAGCAGGTTAAAAATATGTTAAAGGAAATCATGAAAAAAATCGCCCTCATCTTAATATCGCTTGCTTTTGCCTTACCAATATTTGCCGAATTTGAATACCTATTTGGTCAACTTGTAAATGCTCGAGGTGGTATTGAAAAATGTGACAATGTCAAAATTAAGCTTTATGTTAATTCTCAGGCCAAAGCCTTCACTTACACTAATGAGAAGGGTGCTTTTTCAATAGGCCAAAACTCTAGCATTAACACAAACAATACTCTTCCACATAATTTTAGTTTAGATTCAAATTACCCTAATCCCTTTAACAAAATCACATCCCTTCCTTTTGAAGTCAATACACCCGGCACACTGAAATTAAATATTTATAATATTCAGGGAAAAAAAGTACGATCACTGGTTCAGGATCATTATTCTAAGGGACAATATACTTTAACATGGAATGGTTTAGACGATAAGAACCAAGTTTGTCCTCAAGGCCTTTATTTTTATGTCATGCAAATGAAGGGTCAAACAGATTTCAAAAAAATGACGCTGCTCTCTTCTGATAATATTATTGCCAGTCCGATTACTTCCATAGATCTTATTAGCCCCGCATCAGATAATATCGAATTAAAAATAGAAAGTATTCATATTAAAAATCGGAGCTTCATACAAACTTTTAGCGAATTACCCACATCTTTAGATCTTGGCAACATCCCCATCCAGGTTTATCCATACTTAAAAACCATGCCCGATCCCTTAGCCCTTTTTGAGGGAGAAAGTGGACTTGATACACTTGATATTTATTTTGAACAAGACTTTAATCTTAGTTCAGAAGATATAGATTTCGACTGGGAGATCACTCCGGACAGTAGCGTAAAAATACACTATTACAAAGTATCAAAAGGCTCAGCAGATTTCTCTATTCAGGAAGTGGGAGAATTTAAAATCAATACTTTTAAAATAAATTTCGATGTGGATCCGCGTCCCAGTATCTGGCCTAAAAAACTCAGACGCATCTATGTTGGAAAAAACTATGCCCGGGAGATTAAAATTGATTATGCAAAAGGACGTGTTAATATTAGTCCTTTTGGATCATTGCCCGCTTCCCTCAGCCTTAATGGTTTAAAACTTGAAGGTAGCTCGCAGGATACATTCTCTACATTGGTTTACATGGATATCATTGATGATCGTAACATAACCTGTCGGGACTCAGTACTTATTGTCTCATCCCGCTATGAGAATCTGACTTTTAACGATTATGTTATTGACCTTCTGGAAGAATATCATCGGGATGGTCGCTACCCATATTCTTGGGTCAGTGGATATAAAGGAGTCACAAAAGATCTTTATTATCAGGGCCGTTTAATAGCCAATGCCAATGCCGATTCTTCACAGAGCACCTATTGTTGTGGCATTACATTTGAGATCTGGTACCGGGCTATGATGCGCCTGCTGGACGATATGAATATGCCGGAAAATATCAATAACATGAAAGCTTCAAACTTCTCATCATTTATTTCTAAATGGTTCGTGCAGGAAAAAAATGGTGATGGTCCCGGCATTGCCTTGGTAGATTATGGTCTTGGAAAAAAAATCGATAATATGCAAGATGTCAAAAAAGGCGATTTTGTGCAGATCTGGCGTACTTCAGGGAGTGGACACTCAGTTATTTTTATCAACTGGACATATAATGCAGAAGGCGATACAACCGGAATGCGGTATTGGTCAACACAACCCAGCACTCAGGGAGTCAATTATAACATTGAGTATTTTTCCGGTTATGGCGGCAAGGTCGATAAAGCACACACTCACTATAGTCGCGGATTTAAGCCCGAAGATTTTATAGTTTATTAGAACTTATCTAGCTAATAATCCATTATAAACAGCGGTATGTGTATCTAATAGAGAAAAATTATACTTAACTTATTGCCAAATAAGGGGAACTTGTGTAGTTTTCAAACGACTCAATAATATTAAAAGGAGTCAATTTGAACAGAGCATCCTGGAAATCGGTCATTCTTATTATACTTATTATTACAAGCCCGCTTTTTGCAGAATTACCTGCCCAAACAAGCAACTTTGCTTCACCTGCCTATTGGGGAATGGCACATTCGGGTGCCGCAATTGCCGAAATCAACAATACCTATCTGCTCAATCCCTCCCTTGTTCCCTTCAGTTCTTCCTGGTCCGTCAATATCAATGAAGCCTTTATACCGGGTATGCAGATAAGCATCAGCGAATTATCGGGACACTATATTTTTAAAGAAAGTCATGCATTAAATGGCGGCATCAATTTTGAAAATTATGGTACTTTCGAACAGCGTGACATCAATGGAAATTTAAACGGAGAATTTAGCGCTGCACAATATCAGGTTTTTTTAGGTTATGCCTATAAAATGTCCGACTATTTCCAAGCGGGTGCTCAATTAGTCTTTCAAGGGAACCGAATATCAACAAGTCGCGAAAACTCATTATATCTTCGCTATGGTTTAAGCTATAGTTTTGCTAAGCAGAATGATATGATTGCCTTTTCGGGGATTAGTGATGGACTTGACAATGCCTGGCGCGCCTCTTTTTCCCATGAACTCGAATACCTTCCCTTACGCGTAAATATCGATTTCCGTTGGCAGGGCGACGACTGGTCTCAAAGCCTTTTACTAGACGATGAAAATAATTTTAACTTCCAAAAAGCATCCAGATATTTTGCCCAAAAGCTCTCAATCGGCTTTTATATCAAGGCTTCTGAAAATTTACGTATCATGAGCGGTGTGGATCTTGCCCGCCTCGACCTGGCATCAAATAATTATGGACTGGATAATTTATTAAGTGGTCTGGCCTTGGGTGCCAGCTATACATTTGGCAATATGGATATTAATCTCGGTATCTACCATTATACAAATTATACCATGATGACAGCGCTGGGTGTAAGCTATTCCGCAGAATAACTAAAAAATCAACGATACATCTCTGAAAATGAGCCCCGACCTATGGAGGGTCTCCTCGAATACCGAACAAGGAATGTCGATATTTGATTTGGGAAATGCTCAATAAAAGAAGATAAGAAGATAAGAGGATAAGAGGGTAAGAAGGTGAAAAGGTGAGAAGGTGAGAAGGTGAGAAGGTGAGAAGGTAAGAAGGTAAGAAGGTAAGAAGCCTGCTCTACATAGCTCCACAGGAGCGAAGTAGAGGTAAGAAGGTAAGAAAAGAAGAAGATAAGAAAAGAGGCCTGCTCTCCGTAGCTCCACAGGAGCGAAGTAGAGCTGAGAAGCTTAGGGCTTAGGAGCTTACTCTTCGAAGTCCTTCGAAGCTCGCAGAGCGTAGTAGGACGAAGTAAATTTGTTCAGTCCGTCGCATGACGGATCGCGAAGCGAAATCTGGAGAAGAGCGTTGAAGTGTTTAAGCGTCGAAATGTTGAGGTGTTGAAAATATTCAACCCCGACGCATGGAGGGGCCTCTTTGAATATCGAACAAGGAACACCGATATGTGATTTACGAAATCCACAATATAAGAATGTTGAAGCGTCGAAATGTTGAGGTGTTGAAAATATTCAACCCCGACGCATGGAGGGGTTTGTTCAATAATGACCCGGGGTGAAACCCCGGGATTTGCAATCTCCAAAAATAAAACAACCCTGACTGAAATGGAAGGGTTGATCTTCTTCTGGCAGAAGTAGAGACGCAGCACCCTGTCCGCCGACCTGTGCACCGAAGCTCTGCAGAAGAGCGAAGGTGTAAGTCCCGAATTGTCGGGGCTATGTAGAGGTCATCAGGATGATTTTTTTGGCAGAGGTTGAGACAAGGCTTCCTTTCCTCCTCCCTCTTTTAGCACACCTTCGTCAGGGCTTTACTGCGTTCTTCGACTTCCGATTTCCCCCTCAAACAAGAGAAAATTAAAAACTATTCTAGTATTCTTTCCAAAAACTCTTGACTAAGGGGAAATTCAATTGTATAATACACGGCTTTTAATATGGTCGTTTTAGGAGAAACAAAATGAAAAACGGAATACATCCAAAATATGACGAAGTAACAGTCACCTGTGCTTGCGGTAACACTTTTACAACGCGTTCAACCGCTGGTAACCTGAAAGTCGAAATTTGTTCAGCTTGCCACCCTTTCTTTACAGGTAAACAAAAACTGCTCGATACAGCAGGACGTATTGAAAAATTTAATAGAAAATACGGTGTCAAAAAAGATCAGTAGCTTTTTGTCCTTGAAATATTCAAATCATCCTGCACCCCGGGATGATTTTTATTATTCTTTAAGTTTTCACTAAAAAAAGAAGTTTATTATGAGTCAATCAAAAGAAAACAAGAAAACCATCCTTGTCGGCGGCCAAGCTGTAATGGAAGGTGTAATGATGAGGACTCCCAAAGCCTATGCTACAGCTGTAAGAAATCCGGATGGCGAGATCATTACAGAGCGCAAGGAATTTACCTCTCTTGCTAAAAAAAAGAAAATCTATAGTTGGCCTATCGTTCGTGGTGTTGTTTCTTTGGTAGAATCCATGAAGATCGGTATGCAAACGCTGAATTTTTCTGCAGATATCGCCTTCCCCGAAGAAGCTGCAAAAGAAGGTACCTTTTGGTCTAAGGTCGGAGGCGCTCTCAGCACATTATTTGCTATTGCTCTTGCCTTTGTTATGTTCCTTTTGGGTCCAATGTGGATCACAGAAAAAGTTTTTGGCTTACAAGATTCGGGATTCCTCTTTAATTTATCAGCGGGTGCCTTTAGAATTATTTTCTTTTTGCTCTATCTGCTGATCATTTCACTCATGAAAGATATTAAAAGATTGTTTATGTATCATGGGTCCGAGCATAAGACAATTTATGCTTTTGAGTCAGGAGAAGAACTAACTGTTGAAAATGTAAAAAAATATTCGCGATTTCATCCTCGCTGCGGTACCTCTTTCTTGTTTATATCTATGATTAATGTAATCATTATTTATGCTATTGTTGATAGCCTGGTTATGTATTTTTTCAATACAAGTTTGACCATTCAAGCCAGACTGCTTTATCATCTTCCACTTATTCCTCTGGTTATGGGCATTGGCTATGAAGTCCTGAAATTCTCCAGTCGTAATCTTGATAAATGGTATATTGCCTGGATGGCTAAACCCGGTCTGTGGTTACAACGCATCACAACCAAGGAGCCGGATGACAGCATGATAGAATGTGCTATCACAGCGTTAAAAACCGGTTTTGGTGAAGATTGGGAAGAATATAAAGGTGGCGGTTTTGTTGCCGAAGCTATGGAATGATGCATCCGGAGTAAATTATGTTAGAAAAACTTGAACAAATAAAAGACCGCTATGATCTTGTAATCAAAGCTCTTTCGGATCCTGAAGCTTATAAGGATCAGGATAAGTTCAAAGAATTATCACAAGAACGCAAGCATCTCGAGCCCATTATGAAAGCTCATAAAACTTATGCAGCTTTATTGGATCATATCCGGGACGATGAAGAAGTCTTAGCCGGTGATGATGATGAATTAAAAGAATTGGTTAAAGATGAACTCGATGAGCTTAAAGCCGAGCGTGAACGCATGGAAGACGAAATAAAATTCCTGCTTATCCCACCCGATCCTAATGACGAAAAAAGCACTATTCTTGAAGTGAGAGCCGGGACCGGAGGCGATGAGGCATCACTCTTTGCTTACGAACTATATCGCATGTATGTCCGCTTTGCCGAAAGAGAAAACTGGGAGATAGAAGAACTTTCTTCCTCTTTTATCGGACTTGGCGGCGTGAAAGAAATTTCATTTTCCATCAAGGGTAAAGGTGTCTATGGAAAACTAAAATACGAATCCGGTGTGCATCGTGTTCAGCGAGTCCCCGCTACCGAGACTTCGGGTCGTATTCATACATCTGCTGCAACTGTTGCAGTTCTTCCCCAAGCTGAAAAAGTAGATATCGAGATCAATGATACTGATCTGCGTATCGACACCTACAGAGCCAGTGGAGCCGGTGGTCAGCATGTGAATAAAACCGATTCCGCTATCCGCATCACACATATTCCCAGTGGCGTTGTGGTTGCCTGCCAGGATGAACGCTCTCAGCACAAAAATAAAGAAAAAGCTTTTAAGATCCTATATTCGCGACTTTTACAAGATAGTATCGATAAACAAAATGCTAAAATGGCGGCGGAGCGTAAATCACAGGTTTCTACCGGTGACCGTTCAGCTAAAATACGTACATATAACTTCCCTCAAATGAGGATCACGGATCATCGTATCAACTTTACCACTCACCAGTTGCAAGCTGTGATGGATGGCGATCTCTACGAATTGGTTGAACAATTAAAACTCGCCGATAATATAGAAAAACTCAAGAATCTCTAATGAGCAAGCAAGAAACATGGACCCTTATGGCTATTTTGAATTGGTCCACCGACTATCTGGCTAATAAGAATATCGAAGATGCAAAAACTGTTGTAGAATGGTTGCTCTGCGATACTCTTTCTTGTTCTCGCATGGATCTTTACCTGCAATTTGATAGACCCATGAGCGAAGAAGAACTGGCTAAATTTCGTCCCATGCTTTTAAAATGTGCTACAAAACAACCCGTCCAGCAAGTTGTTGGAAATTGCGAATTCTATGGTTTAAAACTGGCCATTAACGAAGATGTGCTAGTACCACGCCCCGAAACAGAACGTCTGGTCGAGGAAACTCTCAAATTAGCTCCCAAGATACTTGAAACTATCGAGCCAAAAACTATTAGCAGAAAAATACAATCTGAAGATAAAGAAAATTCTCAAAGCGAAACTGTCACACTTCCCAAAGAATTACACATTCTTGATATAGGCTCCGGCTCAGCATGCATTGCCCTTGCCCTTGCCATAAATATTCCGCAGGCAAAGATCACTGCGATTGAAAAGTCCGCTGAAGCTGTTGAGATCATGCATAAAAATATCAACTTTTATAATCTCAAGAATCGCATCAGCGTCGTCCATACCGATATTATGGAGTACAAGCCCGAGCAGACTTTTCATATCATCGTTTCAAATCCACCCTATATTGCCAAAAATGAAATGCCCGGACTCAATAAAAATGTTACTTACTACGAACCTCATATGGCGCTTTCAGATAAAGATGATGGTCTGAACTTTTATCGTTTTTTTGCCAAGAAATTTGCTTCGTGGATGGATATAAAAGCTTACGCACTTCTTGAATATGGTGGAAATCACCAAACAGCTGAGCTCAGGACTATTTTTTCTGATTTTTCGCAAAAGATCGTTAAAGATTATCAAAATGATGACCGTGTTATCATTTTAAAATCAAAGGAAGCCTGATGCAGGACTTAGTGAATCCTTTTAACCATGAATACTGGATGAAAAAAGCCTATGCAGAAGCTGAAAAAGCTCTCAAACAGGATGAAGTCCCGGTGGGTGCCATCATTGTTAAAAACAATTGCATCATTGCAAAAGCACATAATCAGGTCGAAACACTCAAAGATCCAACGGCACATGCCGAAATGATCGCTATCACATCTGCCTGCGAAACTTTAGAAAATAAAAGACTCGAAGGCTGCACTCTTTATGTCACATTAGAACCTTGCCCCATGTGTGCCGGTGCCATTGTTCATGCTCGTTTAGATACTATTGTCTATGCCTGCGCCGATCCCAAAGCTGGTGCCTGCGATTCCTTGTATCATGTATGTGATGACCCAAGACTTAACCATAGTGTGAAAGTTATATCTGGAGTGATAGAAGAAAAGTGTGGGATGATTCTTCAACATTTTTTTCAACAGAAACGATAATTCTACCAAGCAACATAATACGATAAATAAAAATGATAAATTCTAGGGACAGGTGTTGCCTTGTCTCTAGAAACAATGTTTGTAATTATTTTAAGAAATGCGTATTATTTGCCTTAATTAAACTCCTTACGAGGCAAACATGAAAAAATTCATATTTTTAGGACTGATTATTATGACACTAACAGGATGTACAAATTTTTATGATATTATTATCACAGGCGGAACCGTCATAGATGGTTCAGGTGAAGCGGGGAAAAAAGCTGATGTAGGTATTATTGCCGACAAAATCGTGGCCGTAAGAGATCTAAGCGGCAAGGAAGCCAATGTTCGCATTTACGCGACAGGTAAAATTGTGGCACCGGGATTTATCGATGCTCATTCTCACACCGATACAAAATTAATGATCAACCCACGCGGTGAATCTAAAATTCGTCAAGGTGTTACCACAGAAGTCACGGGCAATTGTGGCTACTCCCCTTTCCCACAAAAAAGTGGCGATAAAAGTATGTGGTCGTCAAAGAATGCTTACCAAGATTATGCATCATACTGCGATTCACTCGAAGCAGGTGGCATGGGTATTAATCAAGCCAGTCTCGTGGGACAAGGTAACATTCGTCGCTATGTAATGGGCAATGTTGATAGAAAAGCCAGCGACCGCGAACTTGCAGAAATGAAAGCTCTGCTAGAAACTCAGCTCAAGCAAGGCGCCTGGGGAATGAGTACCGGACTCGAATACACACCCGGCTCATTTACTTCTACAGATGAATTGATAGAATTAAGCAAAATTCTTGCTAAACACGATGTGCCCTATGTAAGTCATATGCGTAACGAGGATAAATTTCTTGTCGAAGCCACCGAGGAAGCTATTCAGATAGGACGTGAAAGTGGTGCTCAGGTTCAGATATCTCACTTTAAAGCCTGCAACCAAGCCTATTGGAAAAATATTCATACTGCTATTGATCGTGTAAAAGCTGCCCGCAAGGAAGGTTTGAACATCTGGGCCGACCGCTATCCTTATAATGCCTATAACACCTCCCTTGCAGTTCTTCTCCCCACCTGGGCCAGAGAAGGAGGGGATGCAGATATTATTGCGCGACTGAAAGATCCATCGCTGGAAAACAAACTAAAAGACTATGCCGAAACAAAATTTAAAAATATCGGCGGTGAAGATAAATTTTTAGTATCGGCTTGCAAGAATCCTAAATATGCCGACAAAACAATTGCTCAAGGCATGGAAATGACCGGACTTAGTGGCTGGGAATATATCAAAATGGTCCTACTCGAAGACATACATGCTGACATGATCGGCTTTGCCATGGACGAAGATAATCTCAAAAAAGTTCTGGCTCAGGAATTTGTCATGATAGGCGCAGATGCATCTGCTTATGCACCTTATGGGAAATTAGGCGAAGAAAAACAACATCCCCGTGCTTACGGATCAGCCGCCCGGGTTTTAGGTAAATATGCCAGAGAAGAAGGCTTATTTAGCATGGAAACAGCCGTACACAAAATGAGCGGACTGGTTGCCAAAACTTTTGATATCCCCAAACGCGGTCTCATTAAAAAAGGCTACTATGCAGATATCGTGATCTTTGATCCACAAACCGTCATCGACCAAGCCACCTATGCTCATCCTCATCAATACCCTCTTGGCGTAGAAACCGTCCTTGTTAATGGTAAAATTGTTGTTAAAGATGGCGAGCATACGGGCGTTTTGAATGGGAGAGCGTTGAGGAAACGATGAAGAATAAATTGCTTAATCGTCAAATCATTGATATGCAAGAATCCTAAAAAAGGGATGTTTTAACCGCAAATGCTTTGATAAGAACTTATGCAAAGAGTTCCTCTACTCAAATTTGCGCGGTCTTAATTATTTTAATGGGGGAAGCGCCATGCAAGCTTTACTTCAAAAACACGCCACCAGGCGAAATATCTTAATCTTGTTTGTGGCCTTTATTGTCTTTGAAATCCTTTTTATTTTACTGCTTCCAAGTGGAGAAAATGCCAAAATGATCGATATTTCGGGGGCTAAAAAGGGAAGCGAAATTTACCGGATAATCGAAAAATATGATGATCACATCAGAAAATCCTATATCTGGGGAGCTGTGACACTTGATCTCGTCTTTCCCCTTGTATATTTCCTTCTCTTCAGTTTTCTACTAATTCGTTTCTGGGGAAAAACCCCTTTAGTATTTCTTCCCTTCTTTCAAATGATCTTTGATCTTTTAGAAAATGCCGGCATTGTTATCATGTTAAGATCCTGGCCACAGCAACTAGCAGGCATTGCAAATACGACAGTCATTTTCTCTTGGATCAAATGGGGACTAGCCGTCGTGAGCATTGCATTTATTTTGATAGGGATGCTAAAAGATCGACTAGTTAAAAGAACCGTATAAACAGCGATATTTTATCCAAAGGGTAAAAATCCCTCATAAATCAGATAGTATTAACTGATGCAACAGGTTCTATAAGCAAAAAATTCTTGTCGGATGGCATATGAATGGCTCTGTGTGAGTTAAACAAATATTCATATCAATTCTTGGCGGCTTAAAAAATTAGGACTATATTTCTTATTGAATTAAGGATATTTTTCATGAAAATTAATAAAATAACATCCATATTTTTCTCCCCCACAGGCGGGACTCGTAAAATAATCAATGCTATTACTCATAATATTGATTGTGCGGAAAAACAATATTTTGACCTCACATTTCCTGAAGACAGAGATAATTTCAAGCATGATCCCTCCTATCGTCAGGACGAGTTGATCATTCTTGCCTTACCGGTATATGAAGAACATATGCCCTCTATTGTTTTAGATGCTTTAAATAAAATTAAAGGCAAAGGCCAGGCAATTGCTCTTGTTGCTGTCTATGGGAATATTAACTACGGCCTGGCTTTAAAAGATATGCAAAAATGGGCATTTAAGGCAGGATTTACTGTTGTAGCCGGAGCAGCATTTATCTCGGAACATTCATTTTCCAATGACAAACTGCCATTATCTGTCGGACGACCGACCATAATAGATCTCTACCATGCCGAGAATTTCGGCAAATCCCTCATCTCAAAACTTGATGCTATCAAAGATATTATTAAATATACTGAAGTAAAACTGCCTGGAAGATTATCATTCTTGTACAAGATATTACCCAAAAGATCCGTGCATTTATTTGTACGTTATCCAAAATTAAGTAAGCGAAAATGCAGTAAATGCGGAAACTGCCTGAAAGTCTGCCCTACAGCTGCCATTCAAGCAGATACTTTCAAGATAGATAAAGACAAATGTTTGCATTGTTTTGCCTGTGTTAAAGCATGTGGATCTTCGGCAAGAAGAATAGGCCTTAAAATGAATCCCATTGTTAAGAACAAGCTCAAAAGACAAAGCAAAAAAACAAAGATCCCAAAAATATTTATATAGAAACATCTGGAATCAGAAGCCGGAAGTCGAAAACTAACTTCAGCCTATACAAAAATACGATAATACTTTCTTGTTAAAATCAATAAAGGAGCGATCTCTCACTCCTTTATATTTATTCACTTGATCAAGATTACTTAATCCTCATCTTCCTCAAGATAGAAAACTTCTACTCCACCAACACCGCAAGCTACAAAAAGCTGTTTTGATTTATACTCAACATGATTTGCTGAATATTTTTGACCGCTGTTGTTAATGGTATCATCGTAGGGATAATAGCCAACTAGGTTTGTTTCGTCAAACTTCTTGCCTGATACAGAGAACACTCTAAAACCCCATTCCCCATTTGCAGAAAAGATAAGGTCATCATCAGAGGATACGCTGTTGGTATAGGGTAAGCCATCTGCTAATTCAGGATTTTTTGCCTCATAAACAATCCTTCCCCTTTTCAGGTCAACAACTTTAAAACCCGCTTCAGAAAGAGCTAATAAGGCAGTATTGCCTTCAAAGACTTCAATAGTAGCTTTATGATAATCGGAACCAAAATCATTAATGAGAATTTCATATGGATCATTGTAATGCTCAAAAACAATACTGACTTTACCACTTCCGGAAGTATTATCTGTTGTTCCACTGATCACAACAACTCCACTTTCATATTCTTCAACATCACGAGCATCTGAAAGATCAAGAGTTTTATCAATTTTAAAATCTTTTTTACTAAGTTTAATAAGTTTACCCTTTTCAGCACCCACCGTTACATGATAATATTTGCCTTTTGCTGCTATACCCGTGAGTGCATGGCTAGGAAGTTCTGTAATAGATTCTGCAATTTCATTCGGTTTGATCTTTTTGGTATTGATCTTGCCAATAAAACTTTTAAAATTCCAAATATCAGGATCTGCAGCACCACCAAAGATCAAATCATTTCCATCAATATAAAGTGCATTTATATCCATACTCGGCATAAGAATTTCTTCAATAATTTCAGGTTCATCCTTATCACCTATGTCCACGATCTGAATAGCCCCACGGAAAATTTCACCTGCATAGTTATAAGCTATATAGGCTTTATTACCTTTAATGACAATATCGTTTGCATGGACGGGCAGAGATTCAACAATAACAGCCGGGATCTTTGCAGACAAGATCACATCATAGCCAATATCTTTTTTCTTTTTATCCGGTTTTGCTGTTTTACCAAGAATATCATTTGAATCCGGATCTTCTTCATAAAAATAAACTGTATCACCTACAATAGTGATCTCCTTATTATTGGATAATAAAAATTGATCATGACTATCATCACCTGAACCGGAAAAAAGATCGCAAGATACCAGAACAAGTAAGGCAATAAAAAGTATTAAGATTTTTTTCATAATTAGCCCTTATTTTAAACAATTGATAGTAGTTTATAGTTAGTTAATTAGTGTATATATAATTAGAGCAATTGTCAAGCAAAAGCCGAGAAAAACTGCGATTCTTACTCTTGATATTCGGCAGATCTGAATAATTTATTGAGGTCTGTTTTTTTCGAAAATACCGGAAATGCATGAAAAGACTTTTATTCTGATAAACTATTTTTCACTGATCATTAATGATTTTTTATTATATATATTGAGTTTTTCATGGTAAAGCGTTTCATCTATTCCACGCCGAAGTGATCCTGCGTGTAAATAACTAAGTTTAAGAATAAGCTCATCTAATAATGCATTTTCCTGATCGGGAGTCAGAATTTCTTGGCTATATATTTTTTCTAGAGACTGTACGCGGAATCTATCCATGGCAGGTGTTTTAAGAGATAATTGGTCCTTATGTCCACCATATTTAGTGATCAATATTTCATCGACAAGAGGAATGGGATATTTGGCAGCAATGCGCAAGAAAAGATCGTAGTCTTCGCAGACCGGTAAATTCTCATCAAAACCCTGCATTTCTCGCAAAAGTTCACGCTCGCATATCAAGGTTGAAGGTCCTACAATGCATGTTTTGAGACAATCTTTAAATATTTGGCCACCTTTTTTAATATATTTTTTGGGTGGATTAACTTTTTTCCCATTTCTGATCCACTGTTCCTGGCTCTGCAGAATACGTGTTTCCGGATGTTTTTCGAGGTAATCCATTTGCCTTTCAAGCTTATGTGGTAACCATTCATCATCTGAATCTAAAAATGCTATCCACTCACCCTTTGCCTTAGCAATACCATAATTTCTTGCTGCAGAAACGCCTTTATTATAATCGTGGTTAAGCACTTTAATTTCAAGACTATAGCTTTCAAGAATTTTGCTTGTTCCATCATCAGAAGCATCATCGACCACAATTATTTCCAGGGGAGGATAAGTCTGAGAAAGCACTGAATTTATAGCCGCTTCGATGGTACTTTTTCGATTGTAACAAGGAATGACGACTGATATTTTTTTAAGATCTTTAGACATAGAGGTTAATTTAATTCTTTTTTCAAATTTCTGTTAAATATACAAAAAATCCTTTGTTTATGGGGTATAATTGTTTATTTTTTTGCGTTAAAGTTAAAACAACAGACTATTTTACTAACAAATTAAGGAGTAAAAAATGAAAAAAGACGAATTGTTGAAAGTATTAGCCGAAGCCGGCGATGTCAAAAAAGTTGAAGCAGAAAAAGTACTGGATGCTTTTGTTGCAACTCTTCTAAGTGAAGTTAAAAAAGGCGAAAAATTTGCCGTAGCTGGTTTTGGAACTTTCCAAGTTGCAGAACGCGCTGCACGCGAAGGTGTTAATCCCAAAACTGGTGAAAAAATCCAGATCAAAGCATCAAAGAATGTAAAATTCAAAGCTGCTAAAAAACTCAAAGAAGCTGTCAACTAATATAATAGTTAGATACAGACTTAAAAAGCCCGCCCCTTTGGATGGGCTTTTTTATTATAGACAGGATAAACCGGATTGCTTGTTGACAGGATAACAGGATAAACCGGACTGCTTGTTGACAGGATAACAGGATAAACCGGATTGCTTGTTGACAGGATAACAGGATGAACCGGATTGCTTGTTGATAGGATAACAGGATAAACCGGATTGCTTGTTGACAGGATAACAGGATGAACCGGATTGCTTGTTGATAGGATAACAGGATGAACCGGATTGCTTGTTGATAGGATAACAGGATAAACCGGATTGCTTGTTGATAGGATAACAGGATAAACCGGATTGCTTGTTGACAGGATAACAGGGTAAACCGAACTGCTTGTTGACAGGATAACAGGATAAACCGGATTACTTGTTGACAGGATAACAGGGTAAACCGGACTGCTTGTTGACAGGATAACAGGATGAACCGGATTGCTTGTTGATAGGATAACAGGATAAACCGGATTGCTTGTTGATAGGATAACAGGATGAACCGGATTGTTTGGATAGCTTTTAGACAGAATAAGTCTCCTGCGCCCCGATAATTCGGGGCTTACACCTTCGCTCCTGCGGAGCCTTGGCGCACAGGCCGGTTCACAGGTCGGCGGACAAGTTGCTGCGTCTTTATTCTGTCAGAAGAAGATCAACCCTTCCATTTCAGTCAGGGTTGGTTTGCTTTGGGGATAGCTAATACCAGGGTTTCGCCCCGGGTCATTATTGAACAAACCCCTCCATGCGTCGGGGTTGAATATTTTCAACACCTCAACATTTCAACGCTTCAACATTCTTATATTGTGGATTTCGTAAATCAAATATCGACATTCCTTGTTCGATATTCGAGGAGGTCCCTCCATGCGTCGGGGTTGAATATTTTCAACACCTCAACATTTCAATGCTCTTCTCCAGATCTCGCTTCGCGACCCTTCGGGCTGAACAAATTCACTTCATCCTACTACGATCTGCGAGCTTCGAAGGACTTCGAAGAGTAAGCTCCTAAGCCCTAAGCTTCTCAGCTCTACTTCGCTCCTGCGGAGCTACGGAGAGCAGGCCTCTTTTCTTATCTTCTTCTTTTCTTACCTTCTTGCCTTCTTGCCTTCTCACCTTCTCACCTCTACTTCGCTCCTGTGGAGCTATGTAGAGCAGGCTTCTTACCTTCTTATCCTCTTATCTTCTTTTATTGAGCATTTCCCAAATCACATATCGGTGTTCCTTGTTCGA
>Ga0265294_10002077_pt1 | contig 26492 bp, 12 predicted proteins | sample MunlanPumphouse3_FD_192504 | JGI IMG/M metagenome (GOLD analysis project Ga0265294, IMG submission 192504) | Groundwater microbial communities from a municipal landfill in Southern Ontario, Canada - Pumphouse #3 | ecosystem: Environmental > Aquatic > Deep subsurface > Groundwater | place... | reverse complement strand
GAGGTTTCAGAGGCGAATATCCGAAACTATCAATGTTTAGATGGAGGAACTCAAAGTGTAAACCCATGGAATTTGCCCTACCCAATAAATGGTTCATAGAAATGAAGTTGTTTGATTTAACCACACTCAAGACGGATGTTTTATCTGATTACTATGCGTAATCGCAAAGATTATCAGGAGCCGTGTACGTGACCCGTACGCACGGTTCTGTGAGAGGGATGATGTTAGGATCGCTTCCTAAAATCACCCTACTCGATTTAGGTTAGATATTCCCAACCTCAGGACATCATCCCTTCCATCTTTTCCCAATAGTGCCGGAATAACCAGATATTCCATCCTGATGGTGCGTAATTTTCTACCCTTATCACTGGTATGCAGAACCTGTTTGATGAGCACTGTCACGAGATTATTAAGGATCAAGCAGATTGTCATCAGAACCGCTTCTGTAGCCCAGAAGCTCTTCATGTTGTAAGCCGAGAGACCAAAGCCATCCTTTAGGTTTTCGATGATGTTCTCAACATTAGCCCTGGGACGATAGTAGCACCAGATATCATAAGGGGTGGCGGTATTGTTGTTTGTGAGATAAAGGGAATGGCGATATTCTTTGCCATAGTCCTCGTCTTTGAAGAGGCTAAGTTGCTTACCCGCAGCTTTCGGACGCCTTTGTATTTCCTGACGGACAACGATATAGCGTCGCTCACCTCCCCAGCTTTCATTTAGGTGTGAGTATGTGAATTCGCCGACTTCGATGCCATTATCGACTCGCGTCCATGCTGCCTGATGGTAAACAATCTTCTGGAAAAACTGATATATGGGAGCAGAGATCACATACTCAATATTATCTTCTTCGAGCTTCAGGATGAATTCGCGGTCATAATATCCACTATCTGCCAATACCCGTTCAATCTTGATACCTCCGATAAAGCCTCGCGTCTGACTATAAAAGTCAACAATACCATTGGCAGAACGGGTATTGCCGGAGCGGTTCCAAAAGTTGACCGTGTACCCACTACCCAAAAAAGCTATCTGGGGGTGATTTGACGGCCTGCCTCGCTTGGCAGGATTGTAACCTTTTTTGGCTCCTTCTTGCGTTCCATAGCGGGTAATAACAGTGGAATCAAAACGCAATGTATCTCTTTCAATCCCGGCATATTCAAGTACGGGACGCAAGAAGTACTGGCTGATGTTTTGCAGAAGAGTCTCATTTAGCGATCTGCAGTTGTATTTGTTCCAATATCTGGTGATGCCAGTGGATGATTTGACCAGACGTTTTACCCTAAAACAGCGCTCAAAGATCTTGATCCCATTTTCCATATAGTTGATATGAGAAAACTTGGTACCGCCATTTAGTACAGATATGAACAATGAGATGAGTTTGGAATACACACCGGTTGAGTTGTTGGAAAACTCTTGGACTGGAAATGTCTTCTCGACCAGTTCTCTGAATCCGATCTTATCGAAATACCTTGAAAAAAGAGCTGCCGTTCCACCCCACGATGTGATCAATTTGGGGCTAAACTCAATTTTGACTTGACCCTTTTTGCATCCTTCTTTTCGCTGTCTCTGTTGCATATTTTTCTCCTGTCATGATTTGTTTTGTTGGTTGATCTCAAATCACTGTTGCAGGCGATTATATGCAACACTTTTCTTTTAGGGTGTGGAGACTACTGCACTAAATGGGTTTAAGCAATATGGGCGGATGTATAATAAGCTTGAGTATTTGAGGGATTATGGTACTTCTGACAAGCCAATGAGTCAAATGAACAGTTGTGCATGTCGCAACTAATTGGATTTTAGATATATATCTGATTTGTGCTGTTCTCTTCATCTGCATCGCATGAATGTATAGTTCCAAGGATATCTCATAACATCATGCAGCAATGCTTCTTAGCTAATAACTGCATCATTGGCATGAATGTTGCATATAATACTCAATAGGTTAAGAGCAGTATTGCTCAATTAGGAAAAAGAGATAAGAAGAATGAATTGTTTGACAGATTAGCAGCATAGGTAGTTATCGTTTTTATGAAAGAAATTATAGATTCCTTATTCACAAGGCTAGGTATGTAAAGCCAGATTTTACTAATAAATGGAGTATGATTATGTCTCCTCATGGTACTGACAGTATATTTAAATTGCGAATACTTTGCCCACTTGATAGAGTAAGATACTCATCTTGGGAGCCTTTTTTACTGAACATGATGCACAAGGGGACATTTAATGATTTCCGAGGCTGAAATCAGGGATATCGAAGCAGCACCGACAGATGAAATCTCGCAAGAGAATTTTTGGAGTTTGAACAAGGCTGCCACTATAAATCTTTTGCGTAATCCTGGAGCTGCATTAAGATTCGCTAAGAAAGCCCTTGAAATAGCTAAGATACTTAACACAAAAGCTGAGTTGGCTCAAGCTTGGTTTATCATGGGTAATTCGCTTAGAATGATAGGGGACGGACAGAAAGCAAAACCTTGGTTTACTAAAGCTATCAAGGCTTTTGATCAGTTAGAAGACTATGGCAATATGGCAAGAGCTAAGGGTTCTTTGGCTGGACATTATGCAAACATAGGTCAGTTTGACCTTGCTCTAGGTTATTATGAAGAGATCAACCTAGTTTTTGAACATGCTGATGACACAAGAAGCCAGATTATCAATCTGGCAAATATCGCCGACATATATCTCATGAAATGTGAATATAGTGCTGCGATCAAGCACTTTCGAAGATCAATTGATTTATGCCATATTCAAGAATTGCCAGAATTAGAAGTCTCATCCCTGTGCAAATTGGGTGCTATCTATGATCGGTTGTTTGATTATTCAAAAAACATGGAATGTTGCCAGGAAGCATTGAAAAAAGCTGAAAAAACATCTAATCCGTATTTAATCGGTCAAGTACAATGCTCGCTGGGCAGCGCGTATTTATCTCTCAGGAAGTATGACAGTGCTCGTGAGTATTTTGAATTATCTCTAGCGGTCGGTCGTGAATATGATATTCCAAACTACATCGGAGGTAACCTCAGTAATATCGCAGATGTTCTGCAGTGGCAAGGTAAGTTTGAAGAAGCTCTTGAATACGCCAAAGAAGCCTTGAAATATGATATTATGTCTGATGAAATCTATACCCATGCTATGGATCATGTGTCTTTAGGAAGGCTGTTAATAAAATTAGAACGGTGGGATGAAGCAGATCATAATCTGGAAACCGGGATAGAAATAGCCCGAGCTGCTAAGCTATTGAATACTGAGATAAACGGCAGTGTACTTTTAGCACAGAGTCTAATCAGGCAAAAGCAATTTAACAAAGCAGAAAGGTTGATTTTACCTCTACTTGAGACAACAGATGATTTCCCCGTTAGTGAAAGCAGACTGGATATCTTGGAAACTCTTTCCATACTCAATTCAGCTATGGGAAATCATGAAATAGCGTATAAATATCTCACTGAATATCATGATATCTCTAAGAAATACCTCGACCAGGAGAGCGATCGCCGTGCACAGCTTTTACTGATATCATTTGAAGCCGAACGCTTAGAAAATGAGAAGAAATGGCTAACTGAGCAAAATCAAGTATTACAGCAACGTGTTGACGAAGAGGTAGCAAAAGTTCGTGAGAAAGATCGCCTTTTAGTACAGCAAGAGCAGATGGCTCTCTTAGGAAGAATCACTGCGGGTATAGCACATGAATTGCACAATCCATTAGCAGCGATAAAGCAGACTGTCGACATTACCCTGAAATCTCTGGAAACATCGGATCACAAGCAGACATTCATTTCAAAAAAACAGCTTGATGTGCATCTAATGCTGAACCGTATAAATCGGCTGGTAGAGATTGTTAAAGTGATAGCTCATAGCCCAGATAAGTTTTCGGATCAACCATTTGATTTAAACGCGATTGTGATCGAATTTATAGATCTGTTTTCCACTCGAATTCTAACAGATGATATAAACTTGATTACTGAGTTAGGAGATAAGTTACCACTTGTTTATGGAGACAATATTCGTTTTATACAAGTCCTATCTGTTCTTGTGAGTAACGCAAATGATGCACTGGCTATAGAAGAAAACTTAACAACCAAAACGATATTAATTAGGACTTATCGCAAAAATAATAGCGTTATTCTTGAACTTGAAGACAATGGTTGCGGAATACCGGAGGGCATCCTAAGTCAAGCTCCCCAGCCATTTTTAACTACAAAAGATGTCGGGAAAGGAATGGGTATGGGTTTGGTGATTGCTTATAGCATCGTAAAAAGCATGAATGGAATGATAAAAATTGAGAGTAACCATCGAAAGGGAACCAAAATCCAAATTACCATTCCAATAATGGATCATCGGAGGATGTAGTGACAGAGAAGACTCATTTATTAGTTTTAGATGACGAAACTCTGATTCGGGATGGTCTACATGAGCATTTCTCCAATTTAGGTTATCGGGTTTCATGTTGCGGTTATTGGCAAGATGCACAGAGCATCTTGAGCAAGTGTACTATTCATATTGTTATTTTAGATGTCGTTCTGCCTGGACTAAACCGCAAAATGGATGGAATGGACATAATGAAGATGATCAAAAATGATTTCCCTGAAATAGAGATTATCATGATATCCGGACATGCAACCGTAGATAGAGTTATCGATGCTTGGAGAGCCGGTGCTATAATGTTTCTTGAGAAACCATACAATCTGGATGATATCACACTTGCTGTGCAAAGGGCAGAGCATTACTCACTGAGATGGGTTAGACTTCATCAACTAGAAGAAGAAATAGTTTCATACGCTATGGAAAAAGATTTGGGTACCAGGGTTATTGCTCACAGTCCTCAAATGAAAAATTGCTTGAAATTGGCAAAAAAATACGCCCAGAATAGTCACTCAGTGCTATTGACCGGGGAATCCGGAACCGGCAAAGAAATCCTTGCTAAGCTTATCCATTATGCCAGCAATAGAAGAACCAATCAATTTTGTGCGATAAACGTAAATGCTATCCCTCATGAATTGTTTGAAAGCACTTTGTTTGGCTATGTAAAAGGAGCATTTACGGGAGCTAATCAAACCACTGAAGGTTTAATTGATAAAGCCGAAAATGGAACCTTATTTCTAGATGAAATTGGTGATTTGTCTTGTGATTTACAGGTTAAGCTGTTGCGTGTAATCGAAAATAGGGAATTCTATCGTGTAGGGGCTAATAAGCCCATCAAGACAAATGCCAAATTCATTTTTGCCACGATGTACAATCTCAAAACAAAGGTGGAGACAGAGCAATTCCGAAATGACCTTTATTATCGTATCTCTGAACTGGATATTAATATCCCTCCCTTGCGGGAAAGAAAAGCAGATATTAAAGCTTTGACCGAATACTTTCTGTGTCAAATCTCTGATGAAGAAGGTAGAAAAACAGTCCCCACCCTCACCGAAGAGGGAATGAAGGCACTAGTGGATCACAAATTCTCTGGCAACATCCGTGAACTAAAAAAGATTATCCGACAAGCAGTGCTCTCAAATGAGAACGCACTAATCGGTTCAAATGAGCTTTTCCCTGACCTTAACAACCAACAAACAACTACAAGCTCGAAGCGTCCATGCAAAACATGTGAAGCCTATTACATAAGGCAGGTTTTAAAGACTACCGGATGCAATGCCAGCCAAACTATGAAGTTGCTAGGGATAAGCCGAACCGCTTTTTATCAAAAAATGCGAAACTATAAAATTACAGTTTCAAACGATGTAGGTTAAGAGGGTGATATCATGTCTTGCGACACTACTATATCCAGAAAATTGTTTGCTAAAGAAAGGATGCAAAAATGAAAAGAGTTATGTTATTTTTATTCGTTATGCTTATGTTAAGTTGTCTCAGAGGTCAGAACAACACATTTACTGATATCAACGCTGGTCTGCCAGGTGTTTTGTCTGGTTCAGTTGCATGGGGCGATTATGACAATGACGGAGATTTGGATGTTCTTCTACAGGGATTAGTGTATCGCAACAATGGCAATCAAACGTTTACGGATATCGTTACTGGTTTGTCGGGGGGTGTTTCTACTTGGGGTGATTTTGACAATGATGGTGATTTAGATATCCTTCTTACGGGTGAATATGGGACAAAAATTTATAGTAACAATGGTAATAGCACTTTTACGAACATTAATGCAGGGTTGACGGGTGTAGTACGTGGTTCTGTTGCTTGTGGTGATTACAACAATGATGGCAATTTGGATATTCTATTAACGGGTTACACAACAACAGGAACATGCGTTTCTAAAATCTATCGCAACAATGGTAATTGTACTTTTACTGACATTATGGCTGGTTTATCAGGTGTGCAAGCAAGCTCCATTGCTTGGGGTGATTATGACAATGATGGTGATTTGGATATCATATTAGCAGGTTACACAACAACACAAACATGTATTTCCAAGATTTACCGCAACAATGGCAATAGTACCTTCACAGATTTGAATGCTGGGTTAACAGGGGTATATCATTGTTCTGTAGCGTGGGGTGATTATGATAATGACGGAGATTTAGATATTCTATTGTTAGGTGATACAGGCAGTACAGGAATAACGAGAATCTATCGTAACAATGGAAACAGCACTTTCACTAACATAAATTCTGGGTTGGAAGATAAAAAAAATGGTGCTGTTGCATGGGGTGATTATGACAACGATGGTTATCTAGATATCCTTTTGAGTGGAAACTATCAAGATCATTTATTTTGTGGGGTTTACCGTAACAACGGTAATGGCATCTATACGTATAATGCTAATATTTTATACCCCTATGGTATGCAAAATGGATCAGTTGCTTGGGGCGATTATGACAACGACGGTGATTTGGATGTGCTTCTTACAGGACAGATTGCCCCTTATGACACTGATAACACAATAAGCAGAATATATCGCAACAATGGAGGATCAAATTACTGGTTGGAAATTGAAACACAAGGAGTAATGTCTAATGCAAATGGACTTGGTGCAAGAATTAGCTGTAGCACAACCAATAGCCAATACCGTGAGATTGCATCTGGAAATGGGTGGGTAAATGGAATTGCTCATTTCGGACTGGGTAACCAGAATAGCGTAGATCAGATACATGTATATTGGCCAAAAAGTGGAATTACTGATGTTCATAGTCAAGTACAAGCAGCTCAACGTTTAATTATTTATGAAGGCAATTTGCCATTGATTTGTCTTCTTCCAAATGGAGGTGAGATTGTCGCTGGTGCTACAGGACAAAATCATACTTATCCAATTACATGGACAATAGAGAATCCTCCAGTTAGTTTGCACCACATTACGTTATCATACTCGTTGGATGGCGGATTGACATTCCCGAATCTGATTTCTGATAATGAGGTCAATGATGGGATATTTACATGGACTGTCCCAAGTGTAAGTTCTTCAACAGTAAGGGTTAAAATACAGTTGAAGGACAGCTTAGGAAATCTATTGGCAGAAAAAATCAGTGGCACGAACCTTACTATTGATGCTACCTCTCCTTTAGGTAGCATAACACTAACTGCACCACTAGAGAATGAATGGGTTAGTGGTACCCCCTATTTTGACTGGTCAGCAACCGGGTTGACTGATGTAACTAATATGGCTATCATCATAGATGGTGCATATCTTGTACAAGGATTGTCAACTGCTGCTTCGAATTCATTCTATCAGACTCCAGACTCTTTGTCATTGAGCAATGGACAGCATACATGGACGGTACGAGGATTGGATATTGCTGGTAATTGGGTACAAGCTACACAAACATGGTCAATAACCGCAGACACTACACGAATCAATATCCATCCAAATGGAGGAGTAATTTTGGCTGGAGCACCTAATCAAAATCATACTTATCCAATTACATGGACAATAGAGAATCCTCCAGTTAGTTTGCTCCACATATCTTTGTACTATTCCCTGGATGGTGGTCTTACGTATCCCAATCTTATCGCAGACAACGAACCGAATGATGATAGTTTTACTTGGGTTGTGCCAAACATCGCATCTACAACAGTAAGAATTAAGTTACAAGTTAAGAATAGCTCGGGCGTTACTATAGCGGAAAAAACCAGCGCAGGTAATTTTACTATTGATGCTAATCCACCTACTGGCTCAATTACTCTAACTGCACCGCTAAATGGAGCTTGGGTAAGCAGTACACCATATTTAGACTGGTCAGCAACCGGGTTGACTGATGTAACCAACATGGCTGTTATCGTTGACGGGGCATATCTTGTACAAGGATTGTCAACGACTGCAGCAAATTCATTTTATCAGATTCCAGATTCTTTGGCATTAAGTGATGGGTGGCATACATGGACTGTACGAGGATTAGATACTGCTGGTAACTGGGTGCAAGCTACTCAATCTTGGTCGATTAGAGTTGATGCAACACCTCCATCACAGTTTTCTTTAAATACACCCACAAATGACATTTGGTTAGCTACAAAGACCCCTACGTTTAGCTGGAATCCTTCGATGGATAATGGCTCTGGTATGTCGAAATACCAAGTTTTCGTGAATAATACGCTGAAGAAGGATAACATCCCCGCAACGGCTACACAATGGACAGCAGCTTCAGGTTCATTCAGTGATAATTGTGAATCTGGTTTATCAAACTGGAATACTACCGGAGCCTGGGGACTATCTTCATCAAATCCCCATAGCGGTAGTTATTGTATAACTGATAGCCCTACTGGTCAGTATGGCAATAATCAAAATTATGCAATCACACTCGCTCAACCTATATTATTGCAGGGCGCTTCAAGCTTATCACTAAATTATTGGTACAGATATGATCTCGATAATTTTGATCATGTTTATGTTGAGGTATCATCTGATGGAAGCTACTGGACACAGATAGCAGATTATACTTATGCAACAATAGCCAACTGGACACAAGCAATTCATAACTTGAACAGTTATGCAAATCAGCCCACATTATATATAAGATTTAGAATTTTTACAAGCAATAATTGGACACGTGATGGGTTCTATTTTGACGATCTGTCAGTGATGGCAAACGGTATTGAGTTTGCTGATGGCAACTACACATGGTGTGTGAAAGCTGTAGATAATGTGGGCAACATTCAACCATCTACAGAAACCAGAACACTGCATATTGATTCAACTGCTCCGCATGCAGCCACAGGAACCTTTGCCAATCTAACCCCTGCCAATAACGCTTGGTCGGCAGATTCACTAATAACCTTTACATGGAAACCATGCGTAGATGATGGTATTGGTTTTGATCATTATGAATTGTGGGTCGATGGTGCAATTTGTAAGGATAGCCTGACCGTAACCCACTATCAGCTTCAACCTTCGCAAGTTTTGGCAAACGGCAATCATAACTGGTATGTGAAAGCTTATGATGGCTTAGGCAATGTGGCAACTTCCGCACAGTTTGTGCTAAAGATAGATAGAGTTGCACCAGCAGACTTCACTTTGCTAACTCCAGCAAATAATTCATACTTTACAATGCCAACCCCTACTTTTACGTGGAATACCACAACTGATGCCGGTTGTGGCTTTGGGCATTATGAGCTCTGGATAGATGGTGTTATCAGCGTTGATAACCTCAGCCAAGCAACTTCCACTCCCGCTATGGGGCTTAGTGAAGGTTCACACAGTTGGAAAGTATATGCTGTGGATAATCTTGGCAACAAGAAACAAAGCACAGCAGTATGGACAACCATTGGAGACTGGAATCCTCCTACCCAGCCCATTTTAACAAGTCCAATTAATAATCAAATAGTATCAGTTAGCCGTCCTATGATGACATGGCAAAAATCTTCTGATGCCGGCACAGGGGTGCATCACTACAGATTATACATAGATCAATTAGCTCCTGTAACCGTTACTCCTGCGGATATCAATGCACCAATTGTAAGTTACCAAGCTCCTTCTGCCTTAGCCAATGGAAATCATAGTTGGTACGTAAAAGCTTATGATAATGCAACCGGCGAAAGCTCTTCAAGTTATGGGGCTTTCATAGTTGACGTAGATACAACCCCGCCAACCTCGTCTATAATTAATCCCTTAGTAAATCAATATATAGGAGGGGTTAGCTATTTGATTTCCGGTACCGCAAGCGATAACACCGGAGGATCGGGAGTCCAGAAAGTGGAGATAAGCTTTGATGGAGGGAACAATTGGCTTTTAACTACTCATAATAGCAGGTCTGGCACACGAGGCGAATCACAATTTGCGGTGAACCAGACCACCCAGCTAGAGAGAATTGGTAATAAGAGTAATCTGTTAGCAAGCAACAGCAACATTCACAGTCAGGATGGTAATAGAGATGTGTATAATTGGCAGTATAACTGGACAGGGTATCAGACAGGGAGTGTAACGATCAAAACTAGAGCCACGGACATGAATAACAATGTAGAGGCTCCACCATACTCGTTACCAGTATTTGTGGAGAAAATTGCCCCTGTGATCCAGAGCTTGAATGCCAGTCCCAACTATGCCAAAGCGGGAACTGTCAATTTTACCATAGTGTTCCAGACTGGTGCACATTGCAGCGGAATGAATAATTCTGTAACCCCTACCGTGACCATAACCCCTGCCGGAGGAACAGCCAGAGCAGTTACTCAGACCAGTTATCAAGGTAATACGTGGACAGGGCAGACTACCATTGCACAATCTGATTTGAATGGAACTGCCGTAATCAATGTATCGAACGCCAAGGATAACATCAATAACCAGATGTTGCCGAACGCAACCCATACGTTTGTTATAGATACTATAGCGCCTACTGCTTTTAATCTTATCTCCCCTCCCACAGGTGCATGGCTTAATGTTAACCGCCCTCAGCTTACTTGGGGAGCAGCAACGGATGTAAGCTCCGGAATTGACCATTATGCGCTGGAAATTGATGGCTCTACCAGCTCTCCTGGAATCAGTAACATTTCGCCCACCTTAAATACAATCCAACCGGCTGCTGCGTTAACTATGGGAACGCACAATTGGAGAATTAAAGCTTATGACAGAGCAGGAAACTCTACCTGGTCATCTGCAACTTTCAGTTTCGGTTTGGACCTTACACCGCCAGTTTCCGCTATAGCAGCACCAACTAATAATTCAACCATTGGTGGTTTATCATATACCATTTCCGGCACATCTTCCGATGGGACTGGCACCAGTTCATCAGGTGTTGGAAGTGTGCAAATTAGAATAAATAATGGTAGCTGGCTTAATACTGTAAATACTGGAACGGGTTTTAACACTTGGACATATGCTTGGACAGGATATACTTCCGGCACATTTACGCTGCAAAGCCGTGCTACTGATAGTGCCGGCAATGTTGAAACTTCACCTTTAACTACAAGTGTAACCGTGAATTTGAACCCTCCTACGGTTCAATCCATAACCGTTACACCAAATCCTGCCAAGGTGGGGACAGTAACCTGCAATGCACTGTTTACGGTGAATAGTAGCGGGCTTAACAACTCTATCCACCCCACAATCTGGTTTACCACACCTAATGGTTCTGTAGTGAATTTCTCGGAAACCTCGTTTTCAGGCAATCTATGGGTGGGTACAGCTACAATTACGGGAACAACGCAGAACGGCACAGGAACTGTTCATGTAACAGGGATAACGGATAATTACAACAATACGATGGCTCCGAATCAGAACGCCGGAACCTTTATTATAGATACGGTTGCACCCACAGTTAGCACCATTTCGGTAAATCCTCAGATTACGAATATAAGAACTGATTTGGGTGTGCAGGTTAATTTTACCGAAATCACAGCGGGCTTAAACCCTAACATTTCTCCTGTGGTAACAATCATTCCCTTAGGGGCAAGCCCAAGTGACTACATCTCAGTAACTCAGACGGGATACAATGCATCTACCAGAGTGTGGTCAGGTGTCGCAACTATAACCTCAACCACTCCTGAAGGGCTTGCATCCGTTAAGGTAGCATCAGCAGCGGACATGGCAGGTAATGTGATGCAACTTACAACGCTACAAGATCAATTTACCATTGACCGTTCTGCACCAACGGTCTTCAGCATTCTTCAGCCTGTGGAAGGTGGTTGGACAGCTAACAGACAGCCAACAATTAGCTGGAGTCCCAGTTCAGATACGGTATCAGGATTGTCTGCTTATCAGCTGATAGTAAACGGAGATCAAGTTGGCAACAATATCCTACCCACAGTCACTTCTACAACAGTACAGACATCGCTTCCCGATAATGCTTATTCGATCAGGGTAAAAGCACTTGATAATGCTCAAGTGCCTAATGAAAGACTCTCAGGAACTGCTCCGACTCTGATCCATGTAGATGGTTCAGCCCCTACGTCACTAATCTCTTCCCCTGATAACGGCTATGTAGTGCAAGGTAACTCAGTTGCTGTTAGTGGTACTGCTACAGATGGCATTGGCAATTATGCCGGTATCGGAGTGAAGTATGTGAAGCTATCCAAGAACGGTGGAGGAGTATGGGACACAGTATATACTGCTTTATCTCAGGTGCAGGGTAGCGTAAACTGGAACTGGAACTATACAGACTTAACGCCAGGTAATTATACTGTCTCCGTGAAAGCTATCGACTGGCTTGATAATGAGGAACTGACCACAAGCAGTATAGTAATAACAGTAGAAGCAACAACTCCTACGGCACATTTCACTGCTAGTCCGGCCACTGGTGTGGCACCATTGAACGTTGAATTTATGGATACATCAATATCTGGTAGCTGGCCTATAGCAAATTGGTCATGGAACTTTGGAGATGGATCAGCGACTTCAACTTTGCAAAATCCAACTCATGTTTATACAAGCCGTGGAGTATATTCTGTGTCATTGACGGTAAGTGATGCTTACAACACATCTAATTCTATTACCATGACGGATATGATTAACGTTACAAATCAGGCCCCGACTGTAATCCTGCCGCTACCCGATGTGATACGAAATGAAGATTTTACACCTATAGTGATTGATCTCAGCAATCACTTCCAGGATGGAGATGGGGATGCATTGAGTTATTCAGTTGAAGTTGATCCAGCATGGGTGAATGCAACAATCACGAATAATAACCTTACCATTTATTCAATAACGGACGTCTTCGGTACAGTCAATGTTATCGTTGAGGCAAATGATCAATACCCTCCACTGGCTTTAGTAAGAAGCGGAGCATCAAAGAACAGGGCAACATGCACAGATGCGTTTGTACTGTTGATTAACCCCGTTAATGATGCACCGGAGATAAATCTGCCCAATTCTCTCACCTTTGCCGAGGATGGTAGTTTAGTAGTGGACATGACACCTTTTGTGAGTGATGTGGATAGCCCTAATCTGACTATTACTTCTCAGAATAGTGAGCATGTATCGGTAGAAATAAGTGGGTTAAACGCTACGTTGACTGCTACAGACAATTGGAATGGAACTGAGACGGTTAGCTTTACTGTAAGTGATGGAGCACTGACTGCCACAGGTCAAACTAGCGTGAATGTATCGCCAGTTAATGATCCCCCCTCAATAGACTTGCCACCTTCATTTACGTTCGCAGAGGATGAGAATTTGCCTGTTAATGTGGCATTGTTTGCCAGTGATATAGACAATGCCAATCTAACACTGACGATAAGTGGTAATGTCAATGTAACAGTGGCAATTGTCGGTTTAGATGTTACCTTGGGAGCACTGCTAAACTGGAATGGTATTGAACATTTGATTTTTACTGTCAGCGATAACATGGGAAGAGCTATAGCTTCTGACAGCACTAACATCATAGTGAGTCCTGTCAATGATGCCCCTATAATCAGTAGTTTTTCACCTGAAGACACCACTTTGACATTGCAACTAAACAATACACAGTTATTTAGTTTAATCGCAAGCGATGTTGATAGCGACATCTCATACAGCTGGTTTATCAATGAAGTGAATCAAAATGTTAGCTTGAGTACGTTTGAATATCAGTTTACTCAGTCCAGTACACACATAGTTAAAGTTGCTGTTACCGATGGGATTGCTACAGTTGAGCAAATTTGGACTGTATCCATTCCTGTTGTCAATGACGATCCATCTGTGACACCGCTAATAACCAGATTGTATCCGAATTATCCAAATCCCTTTAATCCTGAAACGACTATCCAATATAGTCTTAAGTCTCCTGGTTGGGTTGATATCTCAATATACAATATTGCCGGACAATTGATCAGGGATTTAAAAAAAGGGATTGAGGAATCTGGAATGCATTCTATAACTTGGAACGGCCGAGACAACGATAATCAGGCTGTTGCATCAGGACTGTATTACGTCAGAATGAGATCAAATGATGGATTCAATATCATGAAAATGATGCTAATGAAATAGTGTCAATAAGGTCAAAGGGGAATATATGACAAAATGTATTTTACTGTGCTGCATGTTACTGATGATGATTACCTCATTTTTTGCTTATACAATAGAGGGTTCTTATAACTGGGGTGCGGTTGTTCCGATCGGTGGATCGCAGACTTTGCATGTTTCCATATCTGGAGCACCATCAAATGCCATCATTACTAAGGTTGAAGCTAAGTTTAGCTATATTGCTTACGGTGTGGTGCAAAACTATGTATCTGCAAGATTTAACAGGGGTTCTGATCCTGGTGATTCGGGCGGTTTAAGCTTGGTAAATCAGGGAAATCTGCCATCTGGGAATCCTGGTACTTACGGATACATTTCGTATACAAACTGGAATGGACAGGCAGCCAACTCTTCGTATTTTTTTCGCTTTAAAACGGCTTCCGGTTCACCATACGGACCAACCATAAACAGTGTTTCCGTGAAAATAACCTACATTATCCCCCCAAATCTGAGCTCACCTAGTAACTACTCAATCTACAATAGAAACAATACATCATCAATACTTCTTTCATGGTCTGGGGTCTCTGGAGCTACAGAATATTGGGTCAACGTATTCCCTGCGGGGGCATCAGGAAGTCCAGTTTTTAATCAATCTGTGGGCAATAACACTTCCGCGTCCATATCCTGCTCCAGTTGGAGCCCAAATATTTATATCTGGCAGGTTCGGGCTGGTACAACCGGGGTGTGGACAAGCTATTCATCTCCCGCCAGAGAGTTTATAGTTGATCTCCCGGCCAATGCTCCATCCCTGACATCCCCTTCATCGGGATATACATGCTCGATTAATGATGTAGTAAGTTTTTCATGGAACTCTGTTCCCAGTGCAGCGAGGTACGCTTTTAAGATAAACACTTCTGGAGGTGTACAAGAACGAATAATTGATCCAGCCACTTCCCCAGTAACAGAAACTATGAGTACTGCATTTTATACGACAGGTGCACATACATGGTCAGTGAGAGCGATAAAACAGACACCCTCTGGTTATAACTCAACAACCTACGAGAATACTATGGGTTGGGGGCAATGGACAAGTAGAAGTTTCACCATAAATCCAGCTCTACCACCCCCACCCACGCTCAATTCTCCAAGCAACTATTCTATTTATAATAGATTCAATACATCTTCAATAACATTTTCGTGGTCACCTGTTAGCGGTGCTACTAATTATTGGCTATACATCTTTCCCTCTGGAGCATCGGGAAGTCCTGTATACAATCAATCGGTTGGTAGCGCAACGTCTATATCTACACCTTGTACAAGCTGGAGCCCCAACATTTATATATGGCAGGTTAGGGCGGGTAATGCCGCTGGGTGGGGGTCATATTCTTCAGATCGTCAGTTTGTTGTTGATGTGCCTCCTTCTGCCCCTTCGCTAACCTCTCCTGCAAACGGGGCATCAGTAAGTTTAAATAGTGCTATCAGTTTTCAGTGGAATGCATCTTCCGATAGCCCAGTTAATCGATACAATGTGAGAATTGTTGCTGGTACTGATTTAAATGCGACGCCATTGTTTAATCAAGAGCCAACCTCCTTAAGTCAATCGGTTTCTACTAGTGGATGGTCGCCAGGTACCTATACATGGGGTGTGCGTGCTATTAAAACCACCCCAAATTCCTCTAACTACCCTCAGTTAACCTACGAGCAAACTATATCATGGGGTGGTTATAACACCAGGACATTCATAATCTCAACCAGTGGAGTAGGGGTAATTCAAAGTCTGTCTTGCACAGCTACAAGATCTAACCCTTCAACAATTTTTGCATTACCCAGCTCAACAGAGTATGGCGGATTGGAGCCTTACGAGTCTGAGAAAAACTTCAAAGCCAGTTTTAAAATTCAAAATAATGGCTCTACATCTATCACATTCGACGATGTTGGAGTGTATGTAACTGGCGGGAATTCTACTAATTTCAGAATAACTTTAGGAACACCCATGACTCTTGCAGCCGGACAGGTTAGTAGCTTGTTTGACAAAAGAGGATACCTCATGGATAATCAGCTTACGGGAGGATCTACTACCTCATATACAGGGCAAATTCAGATAAACATCGGGACTGAGTGGTTCAATGTTTCAGGAACAGGAAGTCAATGTTCCTTTAGCGTAGCTCCCAGACCGGCGATAGATATCGGAATGCTTGTTAAACGTCCTAGAAACATCAGTACAACCAATCCTGATGCAGCCGCGGTTTATAAGACACAATATGGCAGGAAATGGCAGGGAACAGCAACGGCTTTTAACAACCTATTCCCAACATGGGGTTCTGAGATATACGTCTATCCAATAGCGGTAGTCAACGCACTAGCCAACCCTTCAACGCCAACTCATGATAACACAATTCCTGTTATTGCAGGCCGGAATCTTCTATACAAGAAGATATCTACTGGAGATGTTTTTATTATCGAGCCCGAACCAAACACAACCACACCGCTAAAATCCAGATGGTTCGTAAATCAAGAAGCATTTGCCTCTTACGGATATGGGGCTGGTGTATTAGCACAGGAATCTATCGCCTTATCAAACAGTCAGGTGGATTGGTTGTTAACTCAGTATCTCAGAGGAACGGATATTTCGCTCTTTGGTTTGTTAGAACCTTCTGAAGGAGAGTCAATTGCGTTGTATGATATTTATTTTGAGTGGGGAGATGTAGGAGCTGATTACTATGAGTTGCTGGTGGATAACAACCAAGGATTTGGATCTCCAGAAGTCTCGACAGACAGATCATACGTTTTCGACTACTTAACTGAAACATCCTACACTCTTACGACAACCAATGGATTGTGGCTGTCGCAGGGATTTTATTATTGGAAAGTAATAGCACATTTTTCTGATGGTTCAACGATGACCTCAAGCGTTGGAACATTCATTTACGACCCAATAGAGCTACCCACTCCAATTTGGGTTCCCTTGTATAGATCATATATTTACATCCCCCCAGGTCAACCAAACGGGCCAACCCAAGAACACTTTTACTGTGCTGAGGTTCCAGGTAATTTTCACCTGCAATACGCTCTAGAACATGGATATTCCTTTGAAAAGGTAGAAGGATTCGTTTCTTTGTACCCATTCGAGACTACACACAATCTTAAGGGAGTTTATCGATTGTTTAATGAAACTGAAAGCTCTCATGTTTATACAACTGATGGAGTTCAAAGGGATGCATTACTGGCTCTCGGGACAAACTGGAAATATGAGGGTATTACTGGATTCACTACAGATAGTCCAAATAACGTGCCATTCTATCATGTCAAACTGATAAACACTGCTCAACCATCACTAACAGACTACTTTTATACAACCAGCGAGATTGAAAAGAACAGAGCAGTCGCCAATGGCTATACTAACATGGGCATAATGTGCTATCTATCATTGGATGGCGATGGTTCTACAGAAGCCTCTCCAATTACACAACCTACTGCTGGAAGGGGTATTAATCCCTATAACGGGAACCTTGCAGAGTACTCCAAAGATGTGTTCTCAATTCCAGGGGGAAAGATGTCCCTGGATTTCTCTTTCAGCTATAACTCATATTCCACCAAACTTACTGCTCCAATAAATCCTGTGGGTAGTGGCTGGAATCACAATTACAACAGCTACATCTATATCACTCCCACCAGGCTGTTTGTCTTTTGGCCAGACGGTAAAATTCACGTCTATAACTCATCTTCGCCTTATGGTGCCCTGACACCTGGTGTTTACGACACTATGCAGAGAATCAATGCTTCACAATATCGAATTACGAAAAAAGACCAAACGACTCTCACATTCAACGTTCTTGCTGGATATAGCACGGTAGCCTCTCTGTCCAGTATTCAGGACAGGAACAACAACTCTTTGAGTATGGTGTATGATGCTAATGACCGCTTGAGTTACGTAACAGACAGGTTTGGCAGAAGATTGCAATTCTACTATTATCCAGACACTGGAAAAAAACATCTTGTTCACCATGTTGCCGATACAGCTAGTGGCCGGTCAGTTTACTTTAATTACGACAATCACTATAACCTCGTTTCCTTCCAGGATGCAAAAGGGTACTCAACTCAGTATACGTACGAGGATACCAGGCCATATGCACATTTGCTAACATCAATCGCTTATCCTAATGGTAACGTTGTAAGTTGCCTTTACGACTCATCTCAACGTATTACTAATCAGACGGTAGGCAGCACAGGGCAGAGCTTAGTTGTTTCCGGCTATTCATCGCCAACTTCACGGACGGTAAGTGATGGAGGAATTACCTCTCAATACAGCTATTATCAAGGTGTGTATGCGAAAATCCAGCAGTTGAGCACACCTGATGTTGCTGCAGGTTTCCAATATTCTGATACCAACAATCCCACATTACCCACTACAATAACGGATGGCAGCGGAAATACAACTTCTATGACTTATGATAGCAAGGGAAATGTGCTGACGATTACAAAACCTGGCGGAATATCTCACCAGTATACCTACAATACCATAAACGACATTACTCAGTATCGTGATCCTTTGAACCACTACTCCTACTTTGGCTATACAAGTGGAAACCTGACTTCTGTACAGACCCCAAGAGGAACAACAAGCTACCAGTATGGTTCCTATGGAAAGCTAACCCAGACGACTAGTCCGATAGGTCAGCAGACAACATTTTCTTATGATTCATACGATAACATTGCCTCTGTTACTCAGCCATTGGGGCTAACTACAAGTTATTCTTACGATGCTATCAGCAGGGTTACAAGCACGACCAACCCCATGAGTCAAACTACAACCCATCAGTATGACGCTAACGACAACCTGACTTCATTTACGGAATTTGGCGATGTAACCTCATATACCTATGACCAGAATGACAATCTGATTTCAGTATCCAAGAACGGACAAACCACATCTATGCAATACAATAATATGGAGCTAATGTCTCAGATCTCTAATCCTATTGGTAATATCTCATCCCTGTATTATAACCCGAACGGCACCTTGCAGTCTATCCAAAAACCGGTAGGTAGCATTTCGTACTCCTACAATAGTGATGGAACAGTATCTGCTGTAAATAGCCAAGATGCCTGGGCAAATTATACATATAACGGCAACAGGAAAGTTACCAATATTTCTGATAACAATGGGAGCATCTCCTTCGGTTATGATACGAACAACCGGGTAACGTCAATCAACTCCAATTATGGCTTTGCTGGTAACGTATCCTATTCTTACGATGCAGCAGACAATATTGCATCGATGACATTCGGTGGACATACTGTTCAATACACTTACTGGGATGATAATCTTCTCCGCACTGTCCGTGATTGGAACAACAGAGTTACGACCTTTACCTATCGGGCAGATGGATCATTAAGTTCTATCCAGTACCCAAACGGAATAGTATGCTCCAATGGCTACGACACTGCAGGAAGGCTTACATCGTTGTCAAACTCAGGATCCTCAAGCATAAATAGCTATTCATACACCTTGAACGCCTTGGGATTTCACACCTCTGTTATTCAGACAGAGCCCCTAGAACCATTCCCAATGCCAGCAACAAACTTGAATTGCACGTATGACAATGCCAATAGAATCATCACTGCTGGCAACTCCACTTTTACCCACAATGGCAATGGCTGTATGACATCCAGAAGCGAACCACAAACCAACTATTCATGGGATACTCTGGATAGATTGCTCAGTATTTCGGGTTCTTCTAGTATCTCTTATACTTATGATGCATTAGGGAATAGGAGAAGCCGGACGGAAAATAGTGTTACTACCAGATATGTCCTCGACCTCAACTCATCCATGACTAACGTCCTGATTGAAACTGATGCAAGTGGTAATCCTGCTAATTACTATGTATATGCCAATGGAATGCTTATCAGCAGGATAAAACCTAATGGAGACACCCGTTACTATCATTACGATTCCAGGGGCAGTACCATTGCTATGACCAACCAGACTCAGCAAATCACCCATAAGTACTCCTATAACCCTTATGGCAGAGTTATCACGATGCTCGAAGAGGATGCCAATCCCTTCCGATTTGTCGGTGGCTGGGGTGTTATAGATGAAGGCAATGGCTTGTCCTACATGAGAGCAAGGTATTATGATCAGAGTTTCGGAAGGTTTATAAGTCAAGACCCTATATGGAATTCAAATCTTTATGAGTATTCTGCAAACGATCCTATAAACTTTTCCGATCCTAGTGGACTATTTCTAAGTGATATTAGTACGGAAAGGTTTATTAAACAGGGAATCCTTGCGGTTGCAAAGTATAGGAGTAACAGTACATCGCTGAGATCAGCTAATTCTCTCTTAAAAGCCAATAAGCTTCTGGGTAAATTTGAAGATGCTATGGCAATTTATGTCCTTGCCTCAAAGGGATACTATAGTTATAAATCAAGATCTTTTGGGAGCAAGGGTAACAAGGCTGAGATAATAACCTCAGAAGTGAGTGCTCAAGCGATTAATGGGTTAATTGAGCTGTGTTTTCAGAGCCCTCTTGGCGTTAAAGGGTTACTGCAAGCAACTTTTTGGGTCAATAAATCTCTTGCCAGAACAAAAAGCGAAAAACAGTGGTTCATAATGTTTGAAAAAGAGTATATGGAAAATTACAACAAGTGGTTTAAAGAATATAGTGGCGATGAGATATTAAAGTTATTTAAATAATGGAGGACAAATGAAAAATAGCATACTACTGACATCAATAATAGGGATATTGTCTGTTTCAGTATCCTTGCAGTCAATCACTACTCAAATAGCATATACATCAAGAAACCAGATTTCTTCAATCCAGTATTCCAATGGGTATACAGTCTCATATTCATACGACTCAAATGGTAACTTAACAAATCAAGTTATCACCCAACCCAATGTATCACCGTTATCTCCAGCGCAATTCAACATTACAAGTTTTGGAGACATTAAAACTCTAAGTTGGGAACCTGTAACCAATAATGTTAATGGAACACCAATTATAGTCCCCCTGTATGTGATTGAAGCAAGCAACAATCCTGCAACAGGTTTCACCCTGATTGGTACGACCAACCAGACACAATATACCGTATCCTCATATCATTATCAACAGAGGTTCTACCGTGTAAGAGCTGTAGTCAATTATCAAAGAGACGATGTCCAGCCAGCAGTACAGATAGACACAATTACCTCTGAGACCAATATTAAAGAGTAAACAGATGATCATCAAGTCTTTCAAGAGATACACAACGTTCTTAGTGGCCTTGATAATGCTCCTTACCTTATCTTGCTCAGATGGGCCTACTCAGGTTACGGTCAGGGATGATAATCAGGATCAGGTGGCTCATTTATCGCCAGATCCAAATATTCTGGGTAACACTGAGATGTTCTTTATCCCTGAAACCATTCAAGGTTCTGCAATATGGATCATCAATGGACCCGGAGCAAACGTTGGCGTTGACATTAGAGATAAGTCTAATAGCGCATTCATATATTATGCCGACAGCTACATCGGTTCGGGGTCAAATTCCGCCCAAACAGGCACACAAATACCCTGGAACAGGTGGATGAGAGTTAGGTTGGTGGTCTATAAATCTGGTCTATCAGGTATAATTGTCAGTTTCATTCAATCTCTCGGTTTGGATTTCTTCGATAGCCTTGAAAAATACATGATAGAGCAGGTTTACGAGAATGATGTGTTTCTGAGCTCTGGTGGAATATACAAAACAAAACCAGTAAAACACAGATGAGGTAAAAAAAATGGTTACTGTCCAAGTGTACTCAAAATCTTCCGGAAAGCCAGTAAGTGGAAGGAGGGTGTATATCTCTTTTTCCGGCTTGCGTGGTGGATTGGAAGGATATACAGATAGTAATGGTGATGCTCATTTTAACGCAGACCCGGGTTCAGGGGAAGTGTTTGTAAGTGGTTCCAAGGTTCATCAAGGTTATTTAAGCGGCAGAGTAGTCGTATACACATAAAGGAGAAAGGTATGATCTTAAAGATTGTGCGTGACCAGTCAAAAGCCCTGTTGGGTGGAATCAACTTCGAACTCAAGGCACAGGTTGAGCTAACTTCTGAAGAGGCTGAGTTAATTAAAAAGTACAAAGCCCACAAGGAAGTGCTGCTCTCAAAAGAAGTAAGCTTGCTTGGCAACAAATTCAACATTGATATCAAAATTGCTGATTTGGTAGATGGACAAGCCTTCAAATGCAAAGACATTGCTCAAATTTTAGAAACTGAAGATAATGTTAAAGAAGCATGTAAATCAATGAAGAACTATATCATGGTTATGAAATCATTCGGAGGGCAAGAAACATACGAATTCTAGTTGATCTCATACTAAAGCAATAAGAGCTAATTCTACTTGAGTTAACCATATCTTGTGGTTGGTGGGTTGTAAACACAACTCTGATGAGCGAGGTGAGAACACTGCAAGTTTGGAATACACTGTGTAGTATGCTCTAACTAACCAAGTAATCTATAGCACCCAATCCTATTCAAACTCCTCAGTTGCCCTAATATACCTTTCTGGACTCTTCTGCCGATTTTGGGCACGTTTTGGCGGGAAATAACCACGTATATGAAGCCTCTCAGGTCTATGACTTCAATCGATGCCAGTGCTTCCAGATAAATATAAACCCACTGCCTAGACTTGCCTATGACTTGAGCAATATCTCGGATAGACTTGTATCTGCCTTGTTCCAGGATGTCCAAGAGATTGTGAGCATCTGCTATGCTGAATGTCCATCCCTTGTAATGCTGATAACCGATCCTGGCTTGGTAGCGGTTTGCTCTGACGTAGATAGGAGGACGATCTTCTATCTGTTTGATAGCTTGGCTTTGGAGCATCTCAGTCAGTAGCCTTTCAATAGTTCCCATGCTTATGCTGGTCATCTGTGCCATTACTTCAGCATTGAATGGTCGATCATACTGACTGACGAAGTTGAGGATCAGTTCTTTGTCCGTCATGCTATCCTCAACTGTCCAGATCATTTTGAGTGACCAGTTCCAGATTCTTGTAGACTCCTATCTCTTCCACTGAGCGGATTAGCTTCATGGCTTTGCGAACATTACCGCAAGAGTGGAAGTGGACATAGTCGACAATATCTGGATGGAACTTGATTTCCAATACCTCACTGCATAACTGTGCTATATCCTTCTTGGGTAAGTCCTGGAACTCATAGAAGAAGTTGCATCTATCAAAGTAATACTCATTGATCTGGTTGAGCTTATCCTTGGCATTTTGCATCCCAACCAGGATGACTATGGCTGTGATCTCATCCACGATATCCCTGATCGCCCCCAATAGCTGCGGATGTCGAAAGGCATAGTCGATCTCATCTACCACTATGATTGTATCCGGGTGATCTTCCAGGATCGATAAGCAGAGCATGAAGAGGTCATTGGCAGTGCCGTATGGTACGTACTCTCCCATCCCAAACCTCTTGTATAAGGATAAGAGCAGCTTGGAGGCAAATGCTTTGGGTGTGGTAGTGGCTTCAAGTCTGAGATAGACATAGCCCTTACTGAAAGCTATCCGACTGGCATAAGTGGTCTTACCCAGTCCCGGTCTGCCATACAGTAATCCGAGCCCGACCATCTCCAGTTTGGGTCGATTCAGTAAGTATTCTATGCATTTATCAGCAGCGATTAAGTTTTGAGTTTGAACTAGTTTTCCCTGTTTCATGGCTGCCTCCTAATTGATTATCCCGATGCGTTTGAGGTATTCTTTTCGGGAGAGGTGAGCGAATGGTGCCGGTTCTTTTTCTAACTGATCTTGTATCTGTTTGGTCTCTTCCACCATCTCTGTTACATTGAGAGTGGCATCCCCTTTGTGCTCATTATTTTCAGCTTGTTCTGTAGCTGGCTCGGTGGTTTCTGATATTGTTCTGGAGGTTGGTGGCTCGGTATCATCCGATGTTTCGCACTGTTCAATTGAGCTTGTTTGCTGCGCTATGTAATACTCTCTGGCTGTCTTACTGAATGCTGTCTTCATAGATATAGGCATTTCACTTTTACTGTCATTATAATCAAGCCCTATCTTCTCAAAGGAAGCCCTGATTTCCTGCTCAATTATGCGATTAATCTCGAATTCTGCCAGTCTCTCTTTCTCCTTGGGATCAAGCTGTTCCCGCTCTTCCGGACTCAGCATATCCGGATGCTTCGGCAGCCTCATCATCATCTTTCTGGTCATTTCCTCGATGATCTCATCACTGTCTTTAGGTGGTGCTTCCAACATAGGGGGACTATTGAAGAGTGCTCTAGCTCCCTGATCCTCAAGTTTCTCTTGCCTTGCTGTTGAGTTGCTTAAGATACGATCAACTGCTTTCTGGGAGTTCACCACCCACTTCTTGGCATTGCGCTCTTTCTCTCTTCTCAGTCCCCTGATCTCTTTGTATTCCTTGTTCAGTTCCTTATGCGAGACTGCCTGATCCATCGATACTTCAATGAATGGATGCTGTGTCTTTCTAAGGGCTGCCTGGCAGATGAATACGTCGTTCTTGTCATAGACCACTATCCACCTGGCATCACTGTAATCGAATCTGATGATACAGGGCTGTCCCACGTGATTCACCATGTCCCGGTGCCAATATACTTTCTTATCCAACCTGATGCCTTCAGCTCTGATGTTCTTGCGCTCCATCGCCATCATCAGGAAGTTAAGCCTTGAGATCTCAATCTGACGATTCTCGGCTATCCTGGCAGCGCTGAAGACCTCATAAGGAGTCCGTCTATTGAGTGAGGTATGAGGTGTCTCTCCGTAGCAGAATCTCACATAGAAAGCGATCATCTGCATCGTCTCTTCAATGGTCGGCGGCTTACCGGCATAGAGCTTCTTAGCCCACTTCTCGTTACGACTTAGCGTGGATGGCTTATCGTCAATTGATGCTCCTCTGAAGGTAGTGATGAACCGCTCAAACTGCTCCTGGAAGGTTTTGAAGAAGCGCTCAATGATCTTGGCCTTGGCATTGTAACTCTCCGCGAACCTCATTCCGATATTGAGCCGGGGGAAGATGCCACCCAATTCCTTATTCAAATCGTGCTCTTCCCAGCGTTCATGAAAGAGCTTAGCCCGGAAGGCTTTGCCGTTATCCAGATAGACATACTTTGGTAGCACGGCCATGGTTCCGCAGTTGTTATCAGCAATCGATGCGCAGTTGATGAAGCCGTTGCGGAAGGCTGTGAGGATATGCTGGCTATCTTCGGTAAAGGCGAGTGACGCACCCACCGGATATCTACTTGCCCAGTCCATCACCATGATCATGGTCATGCGCTGCGCTCTCCCGGTCTGAGGATTGAGAATATCAAAGGATAAGGTATGTCCATCCGCCACCCAGACCTGTCCAACCTCCAGAGTGCTATCATCTCTCATGATGCTCTTAATGACATTCTCAGAGACAAACTTGCTGCCATCTCGAGCCTGATGCCACTCAGCCGGATGCCTGGCTGCCCATTCCATACACCAGCGTCTGAGCGTCCGTTCATTAGTTTCAGATTCTATTACTCCGTTTCTGCTCATTTGTTTGAGGTTTACAATAGCAGAGCCAATCTTGATGCGATTGGGATTGAGCAGCAGGTGCAGCAGGTATTGCTGTTCCTGATAACTGATCTTGCGTTCTTTGTACTTACCCTTGCTCTTGTGGATCAGGGCATACATATCGAGATTGGTCTCATGATAGACCCGCAACCATTCCCGTAGCGCTCTTTCTTTTCTCGGTCCTTTGAGGTTATACAACTCCGGTACCAGTCTCTTGCCGTTATAGTCACTGGTGATTCGTTTCCAGGCCAAGATCTTGGACTCTGCTCCATACAGCCTGCGAATCACTTCCTGGCAGAATCTGCCATAGAGCTGAGCCTCATCCTTGTATAACAGCCTTTCCTCTTCAATCGGTGCCAGATCAAGAAAGTCACTGGAGAAGTCTATCACTACACCATTCTCCTTAGCTTCATGGATCAGTGCGAGCTTACGTTCAAACTTAACTGAAAGCCAGCTTTCGCCACCGACAATGAAAAACCTTAACAAAATTCCCTCTATAAAATAGAGTGTCTCCTCCTAAATAAAATTAAAAAGGAGACACCCATGTCTAATAAGACACAGCAAAATGGAAATTACGAAGTTGTCAACAAAAAATGTGCCGGTATCGACGTACACCGGGATTTTGTAAGCGTTACAGTCATTATAGAGACTGTCA